>RRZU011269606.1_pt1 | contig 28991 bp, 27 predicted proteins | sample 2165561 | NCBI WGS metagenome assembly RRZU01 (sample SAMN10456909, study PRJNA506462) | wastewater metagenome | isolation source: wastewater sludge | place: USA: Moscow, Idaho | reverse complement strand
TCAAACGCACTGCGGTCAAACTCTCTAAAATCTGTAATGACCTGCGTTTATTGGCTTCAGGGCCACGCACAGGGCTCAATGAAATCAACCTGCCACAGTTGCAACCCGGTTCATCCATCATGCCAGGTAAAGTCAATCCTGTGATTCCTGAAGTGGTCAACCAAGCAGCATTCTACGTGATTGGCAATGACGTGACTGTGACATTGGCGGCATCTGCGGGACAATTGCAACTGAATGTGATGGAGCCAGTATTGGGTTTTGCGTTATTTAGCAGCATCAAAGCGATGGAAAATGCGATGGTTGCGCTGCGCGATAAATGCGTGGTTGGCATCACCGCGAACGCCGATCGCACGCGTGACATGGTGTTGGCAAGTTTGGGGATTGTGACCTTGCTCAATCCGATTTTGGGTTACAAAAAATGCGCCAGCATTGCGCGTGAAGGTTTTGAGCAAAACAAATCCATTCACCAAATCGCAGTGGTTGAGCAACAATTGATTACTCAAGAAAAGTGGGACGAATTGTTCAGTTTTGAAAACCTGATTCAACCGCACTCTTTGAATAAAACTTTTTTGTGCTATACCGATGGTGGTGCGCATTAAGGCAATGATCGAGTAATTCGTTATGGCAAACAACTGGGTCAACGGCTTGACCCAGTTCACTTTTTAAAGGACGATGGATGCGTTTACTGCACACCATGATACGCGTTGGCGATTTGCAACGCTCGATTGATTTTTACACCCAAGTTTTTGGGATGAGCCTTTTGCGCACGCGCGACAACCCTGAATACCAATACACCTTGGCGTTTGTCGGTTATGCCGATGAACCTGAACAAGCAACGATTGAGTTGACTTATAACTACGGTGTCAGCGAATATGAGATGGGCACAGGTTATGGACACATCGCTATTGGCGTGCCCGATGTGGCGCAAACGTGTGACCGTGTGCGCGCCATGAGTCAATTTGGCGGTCGTGTCACCCGTGAGGCCGCACCAGTCAAAGGTGGTACAACGGTGATTGCTTTTGTCGCCGACCCTGATGGTTACAAAATTGAATTGATTGAACGAGTCTCTTAAACCAATTGAATATTAGGTAGATGCCAAACATATTTTACGTGGCGATGTACCGACCCGGTTTGTGGTTAATCGCCAGTAATATATTCAAAACCACCGCGCCAATAATTGAAATACCGACCTGAGTTGGCGTTGCGACCAAAAACGCACACAATATAATCACCGCATCGACACACAACTGCACATAGCCTGCGCGCCAGCCACGACTTTTTTGCAAGTACACCGCCAATATACCCACGCCGCCCAAACTCGCTTGATGGCGAAACAACATCAGCAAACCGATACCGACCAAAAGCCCTGCCAGTACAGCCGCGAACCACGGATTGATTTTGGCAAACACCAACCAATTGGGCAACAACTCTGACCAAACCGACAGCAAGCCCACTGAAATAAAGGTTTTGAGGGTGAAGTCTGCACCGATTTTTTGCCATGCCAACCAATAAAACGGCAGGTTGATGACAAACAGCAACAGACCGAAACGCCAACCCGTCATATAGTGCAACAGCAACGCCAACCCAGTCGTACCGCCTGTGATCAAACCCGCAGTTTTGAACACCATCACACCCAAGGCGATAATCAGGGTCGCGCTGGCAATCGCTTGTACATCCTCGATGATGCTGTGTTTGCTACTTTCCGCAACTGCGCTCATCAACTCGCCAAAGCGCGGTCTAAATCCGCATAAAACTGTGACCAATCAGGCTCGCCGATGTATTTTTTGGTCTGACCTTTTTTGTTGATAATGTAAGTGGTCGGCGTGCCAATGATGTCGCCAAAGGCATTGGCAAATGCGCCATCTTTGTCCCACACCAATTGGAACGGCAATTTATTCGCATGAGCGTAATTTTTGACAATCTCTGGCTCATCGTACTGCATGGCGACCGACACGTATTCGACACCCTTGGGATGGTATTGATTGAACATTTCAACCATTTTGGGCATCTCTTTTTTACAAGTCGCGCAATTGGTTGCCCAAAAATTGACCACCACCACCTTACCCGCCTGCTGCATTGCGCCCATATCCACGGGTTTTTGTGTGTCAAGGGTGAGGGTTTTGAGTTGTGCGTATGAACTGGCTGTGTCGGTTTTGTGCGCGGTGTTGCTGTCACAAGCTTGCAGTGCGACCATCATGCTCACTGCCAATAAGGCGCGTTGGTATGAATTCATTGTTTTCTCCGTCGTGTGGGTTGCGTGGCGTGATTATAACTGTAAATCGTGGCGGATAGATGTGCGGTGGACAGATGCACCACACTTGGAATCAGTCGGCATCAATGTTTTGTAACCATTGAATCTCACGCCGCGCCACCACACCCTGAATCAATACCGCATCGATGCGGCAATCGCGCTGAGCGTGTTGCGGGTTTTGTTGCAAATACAAGGCAATCGCTTGGCGCAAGCGTTTTAATTTGCTCGGTGTTATAGCCGCCAACGCACCACCAAAACTCGCGGTTTTACGCATTTTGACCTCGACAAACACCAAGGTCTCGCCATGCATCATCAGCACATCAATCTCACCCAAATTCGAGGCAATGTTGCTGTCCATATGGCGCAAACCCTGCTGCTCTAAATACCGCTGGGCGATGACCTCACCCTGCTCGCCGAGTTTTTGAGTGGGTGATTGAGCGTTGTAATGCCTTTGCACCACGCCCTTGGATGCGGCGTTTGCCGAGGGTTTTAGAAGGTTTAAAAATTGTTTGAGGGTCGGTTTCATTCGCTTTCCATGCTTTTCATGGTAGAGTGTGCATCTATTTTTTTGAGCCAACATCATGTCAACATCGGTACTGAACGCCTTGTGGGACTCAGCCCTGCAACAGCAGTTTCCCACCCACACATTGTATATCGTTGCCACCCCAATCGGCAACTTAGCCGACATCAGCGTGCGTGCGCTAACGACGCTCGCGCGCGTGGACGCGATCGCCTGCGAAGACACACGCCACAGCAAAACCCTACTTAATCAATACGGCATTCAAAAGCCATTGGTTGCCACGCACGAGCACAACGAAAACGAATCGGCGCAACACTTAATCACACGCCTACAAAAAGGCGAGCGCATCGCGCTCATCACCGATGCGGGCACGCCCGCGATTTCTGACCCTGGCGCACGTGTCGTCAGCGCAGTGCGCGAGGCGGGTCTGCGCGTGATACCGATTGCGGGTGCAAGCGCGGTGGTGACCGCTTTATCGGCTACGGGCGTGGACGGTGCGTTTGCCTTCGTTGGTTTTTTACCCAGTAAAGCGGGTGCGCGCACGCAGCTCTTAGAACAATGGAAAAATCTCCCCACTCATTTGGTATTCTATGAAGCACCGCATCGTTTACACGACACCATACAAGCATTCTCAGAAGTATTTGGCGAACGAAATCTGACGGTGGCGCGCGAAGTCACCAAATTATTTGAAGAATTCCAAACCTTTGGATTGAGAGATGCGCAAGATTGGATGCGCGCGGCTGATGCGCCACGCGGTGAGTATGTGCTGATTGTTCACGCACCCACAGAACAAACCTCAAACGCTTTGCCTGCTTGGCGAACCACGTTGGAAAAGTTATTGCCCCATCTACCACTCAAGCAGGCGGTTGCCCTCACAGTCGAATTGACCGCCGCGCCAAAAAATGAAGTGTACGCGTGTGCTTTGGATTTAAAAAATCAAGCGTAAAAAAGCCACTGAATATGATTCAGTGGCTTTTCATCAAGCGAAGTATGCAATCAATTGACAATTTCCAAACTCACTTGAGCGACACCAGAATGTGTCGAACCAATTTGCTTGGCAGCGGCGACCGATAAATCAATCACTCGATTGCCCACATAAGGCCCGCGGTCAGTCACACGCACAACGGTTGATTTACCATTGGATAGGTTAGTGACCTTGACTAAAGTTCCAAACGGCAAGGTGCGATGGGCAGCGGTCATGGCGTGCATATCAAATCGTTCGCCATTTGCCGTGCGTCGGCCGTGAAACCCTGGACCGTAGTACGAAGCCACCCCAGCACTTGCAAATTTCGCTTTCGCGCCGACAGGTGAATAACTAACTTTTTTCACTTGTCCCGAAACCGAGGATTTGCTAACTTTAACAGTGGTGTGTACTACTTTTGCTTTTGATGCTTTTGCCTCTTTTGCCATCACTGGTGAGCTCAATACCGCCAAACCCAAACCAGTTGCAAGTATGAACTTGCGCTGACTTTTAATAAAACGAATCATACCGTCTTACTCCATATAGACGGGCGTTTGACCTTAATTAGTTATTAGTATCGGAGCGGTCTTACCCAGTGAGCATCGCCTATCTGATTCGATGATGACGAATGCTCATTAACATGCCACAGGCCACACCCAAGGTAACGAGTGCAGTGCCGCCATAACTCATAAACGGCAGTGGCACACCTACCACTGGCAAAATCCCAGCCACCATGCCCATGTTTACAAACACATACGTGAATATAATCATAGACAAAGAGCCTGCCAGCAGACGATCGAATCGCGTTTGTGCCATATGTGCTATGGACAGTCCACGCGAAATCAATAACAAGTATAGCACAAGTAACAAAATTACGCCAATCAGGCCAAATTCCTCAGAATAAACTGCCAACAGGAAATCTGTGGATTTTTCTGGGATAAATTGTAACTGCGATTGTGTGCCGTCCATCCAACCCTTACCCAGCCAACCGCCAGAGCCAATCGCCACCTTGGCATTGGCAATGTGGTAGCCCGCACCTTTGGCATCATCAATCAAACCAAACAAGACCTTGATGCGTTTAAGTTGATAGCCATGCAGCACTTTTTCGATGATTTGCACATCATTTTTGAGCAACTCATACAATACACCCACGCCCACAACCGCACTGCCAACCAATGCCGCAATCACTCGCCAACTCAATCCCGCAAAGTAAATGACGTACACGCCCGCCGCCGCCACCAACAAGCCCGTACCCAAATCGGGCTGTTTGGCAATCAACAAAAACGGCATGGCAAACAGTAGAACTGCGATACCAAATACCCGCCAAAGTTGTTTGCCTTGCGCATTGCCTGAGTTTTGAAAGTAAAAAGCAATCATCAAGGGCACACCTAATTTGAGCAACTCTGACGGTTGAAACCCAAAAATCCAGCGGCGCGCACCCAAGCGCACCTCACCAAACAATGCCACAGCCACCAGCAATACCATCCCAAGGACATAAACGGGGACAGCCAAGCGTGCAAACACTTTGGGCGGGGTATAGGCAAACGCCACAATCACCGCCCAACACACCGCCAAATTTTCAAGATGCCGACTGAATCGTATCGGTTTGTCGGTCGATGCACTGTACATACTCACCACGCTGACAATGGTAATGAGCAATAATATCACGACCATCATCGGGTCTAAGGGCGCGAAAAGTTTTTTGATTTTTTGACCAACTTTATGTGTCCGTATCACGGCTGCCTCCCCACTAACGCGTTGGCATTGTCGGCACTTTGCCCTGAGTCCATGCTTTTGGGAATCAGCCGTCGACCATTTTGCGATGCAACAAACGCATCGATCGCTTGACGCACCAAGGGCGCAGCAGCAGCACCACCAAAACCCGCATTCTCGACAATCGCCGCAATCGCAATCTGCGGTTTATCGGCAGGATAAAAAGCGATGTACAGTGAATGGTCTTTCATAAATTCTCCACGCGCACTTTGCTTGTAGGTTGAATTTTGTGCGACAGAAAATACCTGTGCCGTACCAGTTTTACCCGCAACCTGCCCAGGTAAACCATTAAAAATTCCTCGACCTGTACCTGAAATATTCACTTGTATCATGGCTTTAGTAACCAAATCAATGTCTGCTTCTGGAATTTGTAAGTCCGCAATCATTTCAGGCTGGGTTTCTGTGCGTTGACCTGTGATGGGGTCAATTTTGGCTTTGAGTAAATACGGTTTCATACGCACACCACGGTTGGCAATTGTCGCAGTGGCATTTGCCAATTGCAAAATCGAGAAGGTATTTTCGCCTTGACCAATCCCCAAGCTGATGGTCTGTCCTTCTGACCAGTCTTTGCCGGTTTTTTTCTTATACCATTCGCTTGAAGGCAATAACCCCTCAGTTTCGCCCAACAAATCAATCCCTGTTTTTTGTCCAAAACCAAAACGTGAAATTTCTTGGTGCATCAAATCCACACCCATTTTATGTGCCAAGCTGTAATAATAAACGTCCGAAGAGACCGCAATCGAAGTGAACATATTGACCATGCCGTGCCCACGTCCACCCGTGCTGTCGCGGTATCGGTGGCTGCCCAAAAGATACACACCGCCATCACGTATCACTTCATCGCGTGCACGCGCGCCCGAATGTAAAGCTGCCAACGCCATAAAGGGTTTGTAGGTAGAACCCGGTGGATACGCGCCTTGCAAAGCACGGTTGAACAATGGGCGATTTTTCGATTCGTTCAACTCTTTCCACGCAACTTCAGAAATCCCATCGACGAATTGATTGCCATCGTAAGTCGGCGCACTGACGAATGCCAACACTTGCCCTGTCGATGGCTCAATCGCGACCAAAGCACCTCGACGACCTTTGAATCCTTTTTCAACTTGCGACTGAATATAGGCATCTATGGTCAATTGCACATTAACACCTGGGATGGCGGCTTTTTCGCCCAACACGCCCATTTGCTTGCCCGATGCCATGACCTCTAAACGCTCATAACCATTGATGCCATGTAATAAAGATTCGTAATTTTGCTCAATCCCCAATTTACCAATATGTGTCGTGCCTTGATAGGCTTGCTCTTGACCATTTTTTTTGATACGTTCTTTATCGCGCTGATTGACGCGCCCGACATAGCCCACCACGTGCACGCCCAAGTCACCCTCAGGGTATTCACGAAAACTGCGCTTGGCAACCGATACGCCTTTGAAATTGAATTGTTGGACAGAAAATTTAGCGACCTCTTGCTCGTTTAATTTGCTACGAATCGGAAAACTGTCAAACTTATCGCCTTCCAAACGCATTCTATTGAATCGTTTGATGTCGGTCTCAGAGACAGGGATAATTTGCTTGATTTTTTCAATCGTTGCCTCAATGTTTTCCTGTTCGTTTGGGACAATTTCCAATGCAAAACCCGGATTGTCACGCGCCAGCACAAAGTTGTTTTTGTCCAAAATCATGCCACGTGCAGGCTCAATCGGCACTTGTGCCGTACGGTTTATTTGCGCTTGCAAACTCAAGACATCATGCTGAAAAACTTGCAAATAAACAAATCGCGCAATCAAAATCGCAAAACAAAAAAGCACAAACGATTGTGCGATTAAAATTCGGTGTTTGAATATTTGCCCTTGGGCAAAACCAACGCGTGGGGAAAGTTTCATCAGATGCTCAGTTTATTCAGTTCGTCATCCACTCGCCCATCTTCCGCGACTGAATACCGCGCGTGAGCACCATTGCCAACAACAACCAAGCGGGAATCGCCAATAGCAACCACAACATGGGGAAAAGTTGGGTGTGACTACCCAATAAAACCCAATAAGCCAATGCCCGTAGCAACTGCATCGCAAACACCATGGCGGTCGCATACAAGGCGTGTACAAAGACAGAGGAAAATTGCAAGCGCGGCGCAAGCAAACGCATTCCATACACCAACCACACGTACATCAACGCGTGCTCACCCATGCGTGAGGCTTGTTGCACATCGACCAAAATACCCAACACAAATGCCACCAAGAGCGAAATTCGTTTGGGCTGATAAACAGTCCAAAACAACAATACCAAGGCCATCCAGTCCAACCATATGGTTTGACGCACGGTTAAAAATGACAAAGCCCAAGCAGCCGCCATCGTGAGCAAAACCATTCGAGTGCGTACCAAGGCCAACCATTGTTCAAAGCGCATTGTGATGTTTCCTTGCCATAACTGATTTATCGTATTGAGCGTTTACATAGACGCTTTTAATTTCTTGTAAATTGCTCACGTGTACGAGCACCCAAAGTAGAAGGTACGGGATTGTCACGCGCCAAATCGATTTGTGTGTCGCTGCGTGACTTCATTTCTGCTAAATTGGAAATTTGTAAAATGCCTACGTAACGCACTGCCATCAGGTGCATCATAGGCACAATCGTGATGGCTGAGCGTCCATCTGCGCTTGGCGGTGCAATATCTGCAACTTTCGCAACGGCAATATGTGCAGGGTACAAGCCATCCAAGCCAGACGTAACCAAGACATCGTCTTTCAACAAATCCGCGTGCTCTTGGTTGAAAACCCGCAACTCCAACAAACCTTCGCTTTTATCGCCGCTGATAAATCCGCGCACAGAGGGGTTACGTTGAACCATCACGGGTACATTAACTTTGGTATCGGTGATTAAAGTGACCTCGGAATTGTTTGCCTGTACGCTGGTGATTTGTCCAACCAGCCCATCCGCTGCAACCACAGGTTGCCCCAACTGTACGCCATCATTGCTACCCGCGTTTAGCACCAGTTTACGCATATATGGATCAACGACCTGATATAAAATTTGCGCGGAAATAATTGGATACGTGATAGAGGTTTTCAAACCCAATTGCGCACGCAAGGCTTTATTTTCGGCCTCGTCTTTAGACAAAGCCTGCAAACGTATGGCATACGCTTGGTTTTGCGCCACCAATTCTTGATTCTGACGGGCCAAAGTCTCGATGTGGTAACTGTGCAACAATGTGTCTGCCACCCAAGTTCGCGCCCAATGCACTGTCCGCTGAACAGGCGTCACAAAAACGTAACTCAGGAATTGATGCACCAATGGCGGCCCATTGACCGCCATCATCACCACCGCACACACGCTAGCAACCGTCAAACGCACCCAATCGGGTGTAGTTCGACGAAACAATTGATAATTGTCACCCATGACGCATCCATCCTCAGCGTCAAATTATTCGTACACAAACAGTGAACTAAAACGATTCAAATGCTCTAAAGAAATGCCTGAGCCGCGCACCACGCACAATAAAGGATCTTCTGCCACGTACACAGGCAAACCTGTTTCTTCTTGCAACAAACGATCCAAATCTTTGAGCAACGCGCCGCCGCCTGTCAAGACAATGCCTGACTCAGCAATATCCGCACTCAATTCGGGTGGCGTTTGTTCCAAAGCGATTTTTACGGTTGAGACGATTGCATTCAATGGCTCGGACAAAGCCTCTAAAATCTCATTGGAGTCGACTGTGAAACTGCGCGTCACACCTTCTGCCAAATTGCGCCCTTTGACTTCCATTTCCAACACTTGCGCGCCTGGGAACGCTGTACCAATTTCTTGTTTAATCAACTCAGCCGTCGGCTCACCAATCAACATGCCATAATTGCGACGGATATAATTCACAATCGATTCATCAAATTTATCACCGCCAACGCGCGTGCTGTTTTTATACACCATACCGCCAAGCGAAATCACACCCACCTCGGTTGTGCCGCCGCCAATATCGACCACCATCGAGCCGCGCGCTTCAAACACAGGCAATCCCGCACCCAAAGCCGCCGCCATCGGCTCTTCAATCAAATGCGCTTCCGACGCGCCTGCATTTTCGGCAGACTCACGAATCGCGCGACGCTCGACTTGGGTGGAGCCACAAGGCACGCAAATCACGATGCGTGGGCTGGGTTTAAATAAATTCGATTCGTGTACTTGGCGGATAAAATATTCCAACATCTTTTCAGTAATCGAAAAATTCGCAATCACGCCGTCTTTCATCGGGCGAATCGCTTCGATATTGCCAGGCACTTTACCCAGCATTTGTTTGGCCTCAGTCCCCACTGCCTTGACCGTTGGTCGACCTGTTTTGCTATCATGTTGGATGGCAACGACAGAGGGCTGATCTAATACAATGCCTTTGCCATGCGCGTAAATTAGGGTGTTTGCTGTCCCCAAATCAATCGCCAAGTCATTAGAAAAATATTTGCGAATAAAAGTAAACATATTAAAATCCTTAAAAACAAGAGTTCGCAAATGACAGCCACTCACGCACTATTTAAATCCATTAAATTCACACTTCAACATTCAGCAACCGTATGCAAATTGCATCTCCATTGCTTTTTGTATGAAAATCACCCTTATTTTTGAGTGATTTTCAAAAATCCATTATCTATTCCGAAACACTTGATCCAAGTGGTGCAACTCATTCAAAACCCCGTTCAGAACGCAACACCATTACTCAGTGACAAATTGTTTGTCTATCAAACCGTGAATTGCCATCATACAGTAAAAACAAGCCGTTCGCGAGTGGCTCAATCGAAAAAACAGGGGATGTGGCATTGTTTTTTGACGCATTCTTGACTGAAATCATCTGAACAAGCCTAAACTCAAAGAACTCTTGATTACATGTAATGCTCTGGCAACCACCCACCGATGTATTTTTGTAATTTCCGCCACAAACTTCCAGGTTCGTTGGTGAATACAGTCCCCGTCCGACTGCGTTCTGGCTGTGTTTCATCTAAATTAGAATCACCCCCAAGATACCACACTGTTTTCCCTTGGATTTGACGCAACTCAAAACTGAATTTGGGCTCCAACTGAGTGAAAAACAATTGGCGCATTTGTTCTGCAAAAGCAGGTTGTCGAATCAAAACGCCCACCTCTGTGTTACCCGTCACGGAACAAGGATCTAAATTCATCGAGCCAACAAAACTGGTTTGCCCATCAATCACCACGACTTTAGAATGCAACGCCGTATGCGAGCCTTTAATTGAAAAAATCGGGTGGCGCCACTGCGGCAATGCAGGCACATCAGGGTAGCCACGCAACTCATACATGACAATGCCCGCTTGTAGCAAACGGTCTCGATAATAATCATAATGCCCATTGACCACAGGCACATCATTGGACTGCAATGAATTGGTCAAAATGTTGATGCGTATGCCCGTATTGTGTAAGTCAATCAAAAATTGAGTCAACTCATCCCCTGGTAAAAAATAGGGGCTGACAATCAGTATCTCTTTTTTGGCTTGCGACATTGCTCTGATTAAATTATCAAATACAAGGGTGTTGGGGCGAATTTCACCCCCACTGGACAAACTGATGTGCGCTGGATCTGGGTAATGTTTGATTTTACTTGGCGGATCCATAAAAAAATCAACCTGCCCCCAAGTGACTTTGGACAAAACGAATGGCAACATCTCTTGCTCTGTGTCTTTGAGTGCCTGCAAATACGGGTGGCGACTAACCCGCTCAAGTTGGGTTAGCCTGCTGGTACTCAGCAGCATTCGCGAGATTTGTTCGCGCCTTAACTCAAGGTGCTGCGCATCAAAAGCATCCACCGACATCACCTGCTCAGAGTTCCAGTAATCATCAAACCCCGCCTGCATTTTGTCTACCACAGCCCCACCGAGCAGCACATCCATGTCCGAGAAATTATCTGCATCACCCGCGTTGAAATAACGGTCACCCAAATTGCGCCCCCCCGTGATACCGAGAACGCCATCTGCCAACCACATCTTGATGTGCATTCTGCGTCGCAAACTGCTTAAATTAGACAAAAAAACCACCCAACGTGACACAATATTTGAACGATATCTTTTAATCGGATTAAACAAACGCACCTCGATATTTGGGTGGGCGTTGAGCATCAACATTTCTTTGTCGCGCCCCAATTGCTCACGATCGTCGAGCAATATGCGCACCCGCACCCCCCTATCGGCGGCAATCACCACTTCACGCAACAATAAACGCGAACTCAACCCTTTTTGCAAGGTGTAGTATTGCAAATCCAAACTGTATTTGGCATTCTTAATCAATGCACTGCGTGCCGCAAAAGCCTCAATACCATTGGACAACGGATAGATTGCCGAATCCACACCTGCCTGCGCAACCGCATCACCCATGCGACCATGTAAGTGCTCATTGACTAATCCACGCAAATCACGAAGCTTTTTTGGCATGATGGTATCCATTGGTTTGTGTGTGTTGACGGGCTGGGTATCTGAGGATTGATTGTGTTGATCCTGCTGTTTTTGAAACAGCTGCACCAATGGCGCGTCCGAAAATTTGGGCAGGCTGGTTTGATGGGATTGCGAAGATGGCGTATTTTTCAGGTGTTGTGGCAACACATTGGCGCAGGCCGACAACAACAGCAACATCCACACCACACTCATGCTGCGGCATATTCTAACCGAATCACGCATGCACCACCCCAATCATTTCTGTAGATATCACATGACGAAACTGCCGCACCCATTGCTCAGGGGTTACGATGCTCACACCCCGTTTTTTCGCACGCTGACGTAGATGCAACAAATGCTTGTCCTTGGAAATCAAGCAATCGACCTTGAGTGCCAAAGCCACATCAATGAACACCTGATCGTCTTTATCCGAACAGCGTATGCGTTCAAATGGCGTCGGTGTCGCGCCAACCCACTCAACCAATGCGCGCGTCTGCGCAAGGATGTCGACCTGCCGCTCAGGCTCAACTTTAAACTGCGCACGCCCCAATACATCCACCCACTCATCCCACATGGCTTGCGTCATCAAAATCGTTGTGCCCTGCTGAGTCATTGTACTTTTTAACAACGCCATCGGCGTCTCTGGCTCGTGCACAAACACAAACCAATCCAACCAAATATTGGTGTCTAAAATATAACGAGGCGCATGGGTAAGCGTCTGATTCACAGCGACACCAAACGCCCATTTTTAATCCGCACCCCTTTGGTGCTCAGGCCACCGAGGTTTGAGTTTTTCGCAATCAACATCAATTGCGCGCGATTTTGCGCATGACAAATCGCTGCGGCGAGTGCATCCGCCGCATCCGCTTGGGGTTTGGCGGGCAAGCCCAACAAGCGCGCAACCATCTCCTGCACCTGCTCTTTTTTTGCTTTACCGTGTCCGACCACGGCTTTTTTCAGTTGCAACGCGGTGTACTCGTGCACGGGTAAATTCTTCAAAACCAATGCGCCAATCGCTGCGCCACGCGCTTGACCAAGCAGTAAAGTCGATTGCGGATTGATATTCACAAATACCTTCTCAATCACCGATTCATTCGGCGCATAAGCATCAACCACCTGATGTATCCCCGTCATCAACGAGTGCAACCGCTCAGGCAAGGCCTCGCCCGCAACCTTAATCACCCCACTGGCGACATACACCATATCGTGTCCGCGCACATCAATCACACCGAACCCCGTCAAACGCAAACCGGGGTCAATGCCGAGCAGACGGAGGGGGGGTGCAAGCTGACTCATAAAACTTTCCGCTACTGTGTAGCCATGAACAGATTAAATCAATGTGTAATTTTTCAAGCGTTGTTTACACTTTTTAGGAGGTTGTTACAGACCAAAACCGTCTATTTTTCGTATTATCAAGGACAAAAAAACCTCGTCAAAACCACATTGTTATTTGTACCACGAAAAACAATGGAAAATTTGTAAAGTAAAAAACTCAAGCGACTTTAGTGAAAAAAGTGTCAGCAACAGGACGATTTCCTACAACCAAATAAAGTGAAAACAAACTCAAAAACAAGGTATTCAGGGAAAAGTAGGCACTTACTTTTCCCCAACAGTTTTAATGGCGAAAATGTCGCACACCCGTAAACACCATGGCAATCCCACGTTCATCCGCTGCGGCGATGACTTCATCGTCACGCATCGAGCCACCGGGTTGAATCACGCAGCTTGCGCCAAAGTCAATCACGACATCCAATCCATCGCGGAATGGGAAGAACGCATCCGATGCGACCGCCGAGCCTGCGAGCGACAGACCTGCCGCTTGCGCTTTGATGGACGCAATTTTCGCCGAATCCAAACGGCTCATTTGCCCCGCGCCCACGCCCAAGGTCATACCACCACCGCAATACACAATCGCGTTGGATTTGACGTATTGCGCCACTTGCCACGCAAACAGCATGTCGTCAATCTGCGCGTCGGTCGGCGCGAGTTTGGTGACAATTTTGAGGTCTTCGCGTTTGAGGAAATGGTTGTCTGAGGTTTGAATCAGCAAGCCCGAACCAACCCGTTTCACGTCCTGTGCGTTGCGTCCTTGCTCCCAGTCTGCTCCTAATTTTTTCACGCCGCTCATATCGATTTTCAGCACGCGCACGTTCTTTTTCGCTTCAAATATCGCCAAGGCTTCGGACGTGTATTCAGGCGCAATCAATACTTCAACGAATTGTTTGGAGACTGCTTCGGCTACCGCCGCGTCACACACCACGTTGAACGCGATGATGCCGCCAAACGCCGAAGTTGAGTCGGTTTTGAAGGCTTTGCTGTAGGCTTCCAATGCATTCGCGCCGACCGCCACGCCGCATGGGTTGGCGTGTTTGATAATCACGCAGGCGGGTGCGTCAAATGATTTCACACATTCCCACGCCGCATCGGCATCGGCGATGTTGTTGTAGGACAACTCTTTACCTTGCAATTGCACTGAGGTCACGAGCGAGCCTGGGGCTGGGTATAAATCGCGGTACAAAGCAGCAGACTGGTGCGAGTTTTCACCATAGCGCAGGTCTTGCACCTTGACCATATTGGCATTGTGTTGCGCAGGAAATTCTGCGCGCGCCGTCACGTCGCGGGTGCTTGCATCAACGCTGGATAGGTAGTTGCTAATCGCCGCGTCGTACTGGGCAATGCGGTTAAACGCCGCGACCGAGCAGGCAAATTTGGTGCTGTCAGACACATCGCCATTGGCTTTGAGCTCGCTCAAAACTTGTGCGTACTGCGCCGCATCGGTCAGCACCACCACGTCTTTCCAGTTTTTAGCCGCAGAGCGCACCATCGCTGGGCCGCCAATGTCGATGTTTTCAATCGCGTCCTCGAGCGTGCAATCGACTTTGGCAACCGTCGCCTCAAACGGATAGAGGTTGACCACCAGCATGTCGATGGTTTCGATACCATGCTCGGCGAGTGCTGCCATGTGCCCAGGCAAATCACGGCGCGCCAACAAACCGCCATGGATTTTCGGGTGCAAGGTTTTCACACGCCCGTCGAGCATTTCGGGAAAACCTGTGTGGCTCGCCACTTCGACCACGGGCAAGCCCGCGTCTGCGAGCAATTTCGCCGTGCCGCCCGTTGAGAGCAGTTTAACGTTGTGCGCGTGCAGGGCTTGTGCCAATTCCAGTACACCTGTTTTGTCCGACACGGACAGTAATGCGGTTTTAATCATGGTTTTCTTTCAAAAAATAAATAAACTGGTTTAAAGTAGGTTGTATTGCTGTAATTTTTTACGCAAGGTGGCGCGGTTGATGCCGAGCCAATCGCTCGCCATGCTTTGGTTGTTGCGTGTTTTTTGCATAACCAATTCAAGTAGCGGTTTTTCACACACCGACAGCATCATTTGATGCAAATTGCTCGGCTGGCTCTCGCCCAAATCCTGAAAATACACCTCAAAGTGGTGTTGGATACACGCATCTATGCCTATCATTTCGCTTTGTATGCGGCACGTCGGCTCTGCTGTTGTATTTTTTTTATCAATTGTGTTCATCTTTTTCTTTCAAACATACTCTAAGTACTGACTATTTGTCGCCAAATCATCAAAAAAATCACCCACTGCTGTCAACTGCTCGCTACATGAATCCAAACCATTCATACGTTTGCGAAACGTTTCGCCACCTTTGAGTGGCGTCACATACCAGCCGATGTGCTTGCGCGCGGTGCGTACACCGACAAGTTCACCGTAAAATTCATAATGGTGGTGTAAATGCTCAATCAAAACCGCTTTTACCTCAGCCACCGTCGGCGGGTCAATCAAACGACCATCGTGCAAATACGCCACAATCTCGCGAAATATCCACGGTCGTCCCTGCGCCGCACGCCCAATCATCAAGGCATCTGCGCCTGTTGCCTCCAATACAAATTTGGCTTTTTGCGGACTGTCAATGTCGCCATTGGCGACCACAGGAATTTGCACTGACTGCTTGACTGCGCGTATGGTCTCGTACTCCGCTTCGCCTGCATAGCCATCCGCGCGCGTGCGACCATGTAAGGTCAGCATCTGAATCCCGCAATCCTGCGCGATTTTGGCAATGTTCAAAGCATTCTTGTGTTCGCGATTCCAACCCGTGCGAAATTTCAAGGTCACAGGCACATCGACTGCACCAACCACCGCGCGCAAAATTTGCGCCACCAACACTTCATCCCGCAACAGTGCCGAACCCGCCGCGACACTGCAGACTTTTTTCGCAGGACAGCCCATATTGATGTCGATGATTTGCGCGCCTTTATCGACATTAAACGCTGCCGCATGTGCGAGCATAGCAGGGTCTGAGCCTGCGATTTGCACCGCAATCGGCGCAGTCTCGCCCATGTGGTTCATACGGCGCGTGCTTTTATCGGTGTGCCACAGTTGCGGATTGCTCGCTGCCATTTCAGACACCGCGTAGCCTGCGCCCATGTGTTTGCACAATTGGCGAAACGGTCGATCGGTCACACCCGCCATCGGTGCGACAAACACATTATTGACCAACTCATACGCACCGATTCGCACTGCCTGACCTTTCTCAAGCCTTTTTCCACAACGATATTGTAACAAAGCCACGGGTCTCTCTGTGGCAAATTGCTTAAATTTTATACAAATCAAAAGCCCTCAGATTCCGAGGTCTCTGAGGGCTTTTTGTAACCAAAAAAATCGTCACAATGCCAATTGATTCAAGGCCTTTTCCAATCGCGCCACTGCGCCGTCCACATCCTTGAGTTTATCAATCCCAAACAAGCCTAAACGGAAGGTTTTGTAATCCGCAGGTTCATCGCATTGCAAAGGCACGCCCGCAGCGATTTGCAAACCTTGTTCAACAAATTTTTTACCATTTTGAATCAGGTCGTCCGTGGTGTAGCACACCACCACCCCTGGGGCTTCAAAGCCTTCGGCAGCCACGCTTTTAAAGCCGCGCGCTTTGAGCAGAGCGCGCACCTTCTCACCCAATGCCCATTGATTTTCGCGCAAAGTTTCAAAGCCCGCCTCTTCAGCCAATTTCATCATATCGCGGAAATATTTAATCGAATCGGTCGGTAGGGTCGCGTGATACGCATGACCGCCATTCTCGTACGCTTGCATGATTTGCAGCCATTTTTTCAAATCCACGGCAAAACTATTGGAAGTCGTTGCGTTGACCTTCGCCAACGCCGCATCATTCATCATCACCACACCACAGCAGGGTGAGCCGCTCCAACCCTTTTGTGGTGCGCTGATTAAGACATCCACGCCTGTCGCCTGCATATCCACCCAGATGGAACCTGAGGCAATGCAATCCAACACAAACAAACCACCCACCGCGTGCACCGCATCCGCAACCGCCTGGATATACGCATCGGGCAAAATCATCCCCGAAGCCGTCTCCACGTGCGGTGCGAACACCACGGCGGGTTTGACCTCGGCAATCTTTGCCAAGACCTCATCCAAGGGCGCGGGTGCGAATGCCTCTTGCGTGCCCGCCATCGCTTGACGCGCTTTAAGCACAGTCACATTCGATGTGATGTTGCCCATTTCTAAAATTTGCGACCAGCGAAATGAGAAAAAACCATTGCGAATCACCAAGCACGGTGCGTTCTGTGCCAACTGCCGCGCCACCGCTTCCATCGCATACGTGCCACCACCGGGTATCAGTGCAACCGCTGGCGCGTGATAAACTTTTTTCAGGGTTACAGAGATGTCGTTCATCACGCCTTGAAATTGCGCAGACATGTGATTGAGCGAGCGGTCGGTGAACACCACCGAGTATTCAAGCAAACCATCGGGGTCGATATTAGAAAGTAGAGCGGGCATAATCCATCCTAAATGAGGTCAATAAGGGTGCGGTATTTTATACGAGTCTGGGGGGTTTGGGCAAAAGTTATGCGAACTGACACAATCGGTCCATATAAAAATCGCCAAGACCCCCGTAAAGCGTCTTGGCGATTGGCGAACATTACAATGATGATTACTGTGCCAAATGCACACGCATTTTTTTCATCGCAGCAGTTTCGATTTGGCGGATGCGCTCGGCAGACACACCGTATTTATCCGCCAAGTCGTGCAGCGTTGGACCTTTTTCGTCCTCATCGGCCAACCAACGCGCCTCGATGATATCGCGCGAGCGCGCATCGAGCACATCCAAAGCCGCATTCAAACCTGAGGATTGCAAACGGTCGTTTTGTTCGCGCTCCAAAATCTGTGTCGGCTCTTGGGTTTCGTCCGCCAAATACGCAATCGGAGCCATCGCCACCGCGTCTTCGTCATCATTCATCCCGCCATCAATCGCAATGTCGCGCCCAGTTAAGCGTTGATCCATTTCGATGACTTCTTCAGGCTTGACTTTGAGCACGCGCGCAACATTGTGCACCTCGTCTTGTGTCATATTCGCGCCTGTTTTCATACTGCGCAAATTGAAAAACAATTTGCGTTGCGCTTTGGTCGTGGCGATTTTCACCATGCGCCAGTTTTTAATGATGTACTCGTGAATCTCGGCCTTAATCCAATGAATCGCAAACGACACCAAACGCACACCGCGCTCAGGGTCAAAACGTTTGACCGCCTTCATCAAACCGATGGAACCTTCTTGAATCAAATCGCCTTGCGGCAAACCATAGCCCGAATAATTGCGCGCAATCGACACCACCATGCGCAGGTGCGAGACAACCAAAGCATGCGCCGCTTGTAGGTTGTTCGGATCTTTTCGATACGACACGGCAAACTCGTATTCTTGCTCAGGGGTGAGCATGGGGATCCCATTGACCGCGCGCGCATACGCGTCCAAATCGCCCAAGGTGGGCACGGCGAGAAACTGACTGTATTTTGCTGCATAAGGACTAATTGCATAAGTTGACATATTTCCTCCTGTCAAAAGTTGACGTATCCCGCCAACTTGGGGCATCCGATGCGGTTGTTTAACCTCAAACATCTGATGCATTGCTCTTGAATGTCATTTTAGCACTCTTTTACATGGAGTGCTAAAACCTGTTGAGCGCGCTGAATAACGCGCCATCTTTGATTCAGTTTACAGTTTCATCATAAGTCTCAATCATGGAATTAGTTTGTGGTTGCACTGTTTGCACTGATGTGATGCGCCGTCAAAAAAGCTTTATGATTCATTTCACAGTACAATCGGGCATTGCCTACATTCTGGACGGATAGATTATGGAACCGACCCACATCGCCAACATCACCCACGCGATTCAACTCGCCGTTGCACCCGTGTTTTTACTCACCGCCATCGCAACGCTAATTAATGTGCTCAATGCTCGGCTTGGCAGAACCATTGACCGCCGCCGTTTACTTGAGAAAATGATGTTCGAGTCAGCAAACCATGCCGAGCGGGTCGCGGTACTGCACGACGAGCGCGCATTACAGATTCACCGTTTGCATGTGATTTATTGGGCGATTTTATCGGCGGTGACTTCCGCCTTATTGATTTGTTTGGTTATTGTCGGCGCGTTTATCGGTGCACTACTGGAGTTTGAAGTCTCACGCTCAATTGCCGTGCTGTTCATCCTCGCCGTGGTGTCGATGGTCTTTGCGCTGATACTGTTTTTACGCGAAGTGTACTTGATGATTGATGCGCACGATGTTTATGGCGAAGCCCTGCACGTAAAACCGATTTTGTCCCAAGAACGCCATTCTTCCTCAATTAAATAATCTGATAACGGGTGTGCCTCGCGCCATGAGGGCTCAATTGCCCATTGAATTTTTTGCCCTTTGAGTTTGAGCGGTGCTTGTGGCAATGCTATGTCCACCCTTGCATGCGCGAGAATCACCGCCAAACGCAAACACAATACATGCGCAGTAAAGTCTGGCAGATTGCTGAATTTTTCAGCATGTTTGCGCAAACCACCCACTTGCGCGCCAATCAGCTCCGCCAAATAACTTTGCGCAAAGCGCGAAAACCCAGACAAGTCGGTGTTCGCCATCAAATACGCACCATGGCGATGGTAACCATCGTGCGACACCGCCATGCCCACCTCATGCGTCATCGCCGCCCACGCTAGGCGTTGTTGCGCCAAAGTCGAGGCATCGGGGGCAATCTGCGCGTACAACGCCAGAGCCAGTTGACGCACGCGCATCGCTTGCGCCACATCCACGCCATAGCGTTTGATCAGCCGTTGCATGGTTTGCTCGCGCGTGTCACGCTCAGTGTCTTGTCCGAGCAAATCAATCATCACCCCTTGGCGCAAGGCACTGTAACATGGACGCATTTCTTGAATGTCCAAGGCATGAAACAAGCCCATCAACACCGCCAAACCGCCTGCGAGCACCTGTGCACGTTGTTCCTTAATTTCGGCAAACGTCCATTTGGCAGGTGGTTTGTTGAGCATCAATTTTGCCAACTGGCTCATGCGCTCACGCGTGATGGGGTAAGTGGTCACTTCCACGCCCGCATTGAGCGCGACACAAATCTCCGCAATGGTTTCTATCGTACCCGATGAGCCAACGGCATATTGCCAGTGTTGCGCGCCGAACTGCGCGTAGGCTTCCTCAAACACCGCTGACGCCGCCAACACCGCTTTTTCAAAACTGCGTTTGGTCGGTTGACCATTGGGGAAAAATTTCAAGGTGTGCGACACACAGCCGATGCGCAGAGAATTCATGTGTTGCGCGGTGTAATTTGTGCCGACAATCAATTCAGTTGAGCCACCGCCAATATCGGCCACCAAACGCGGTACATCATCGGTCGGCAAGTCATGCGACACCCCAAGGTAAATCAAACGGGCCTCCTCACGCCCTGCAATGATTTCAATCGGGTAGCCCAAGGCTTTTTGTGCAGGCTCTAAGAAGGCTTCGGGATTCTTGGCACTGCGCAGACTTTGGGTCGCGACCGCGCGCACCGCATGCGGCGCAACTCCGCGCAATCGCTCGGCAAATCGCTCCAAACACGCCACCGAACGCGCGATGGATTCAGGCGTGAGAAAGCCTTGCTCATCCAAACCCGCGCCCAAACGCACGGGTTCTTTATAATAGTCAATCGTGACCAGTTGCCTGTCCTCCAAGCGCGCCATTTGCAGACGAAAACTGTTGGAGCCCAAATCAACCGTGGCGAGAATTTGTCCGTTTTGCATGATTGACTCTTTATTGGCTCTTTTGTGATTTCAGGTAATTCACACATGTCGGCTCAGAGCGCATCAGTGTGTCCATATTTTTTGAATTCAACGCTTTGGGGATGTCCAAGGAACTCATCACATACTGCAAACCTTGTTGGGCATTGACGGGCATTCGGCGTATCATTTGCTCCAAATACTGCCCCCAAAACTCAGCCGCTTGAGTCCATTGTTTGCCTGCAATCAAGCGTTTGAGCGGCACCTGGGTTTGTGTAAATGCTTGCTGCTCAGCAGGTTGGGCTAAAAACTGTTCCAGTGCTTTGACCCTATCGGCATAACCCGCCTGGTGCACCATTTGCACCGCGTTGGGAACCACTTCGGGCAGAACGTGCTTATTAAAAATCACGTTCAAACATGATATATAGGCTGGATTTTTATCTTCGGACTCATCCAAACCCTGCTGTGTGCCCATTTGCAGCACGGGGTCAAACCACTGGCTCAATAATTTGTGTGAGGTTTCTTGGGCTTGGGCATTTAATGACACGACACACAGCAATGCCCAGATATATTTTTTCATCATCATCCTTAATTCATTCACCCAACAAGGCTTCCACAAACTCGCTGGCATCAAAGGTTTGCAAATCGTGTACGCCTTCGCCAACACCGATGAAATACACAGGAATCTTGCGCTCCACCGCCAACGCGGCGAGCACGCCACCTTTCGCCGTACCATCGAGTTTGGTGATGATGAGACCCGTCAATCCAACCGCTTCGTCAAAGGCTTTGACCTGCGCCAAGGCATTTTGCCCCATATTGCCATCGAGCACGAGGATGATCTCGTGCGGCGCGCCGCTCATGGCTTTATCGGCAACGCGCTTGACCTTTTTCAACTCATCCATGAGGTTCAATTGCGTCGGTAGTCGCCCTGCGGTGTCGGCAATCACCACGTCGAGTTTTTTTGCTTGCGCCGAAGCAATTGCGTCAAACACCACCGCCGCTGGGTCGCCTGATTCCTGCGCAATCACGGTGACGTTGTTGCGCTCACCCCATACTGCGAGCTGCTCACGCGCCGCTGCACGAAACGTATCGCCTGCTGCGAGGATGATTTTTTTATCCATCGCTTGCAGATGGTGGGTGAGTTTGCCGATACTGGTGGTTTTGCCCGCACCGTTGACCCCTGCCACCATGAGCACCAAAGGATGATGCGATTCAACATCAAGGATTTTTTCTAAGGGTTGCAACAATTCAATCAAAATCTGTTTGAGCGCGGTTTGTACCCCTTGCGCGTCCTCGATTTTTTCTTTCTTCACCCGTGCACGCAGTGCATTCATCACTTGCTGTGTGGCATTCACGCCCACATCCGCCATCAGCAGCGCATCCTCCAAAGATTCAAACAAAGCCTCATCGACCCGCACACCGACAAACACGTGGCGCAAATTGGTACCCGTTTTGCTCAAACCTTTGCGCAGGCGTGCAAACCAGCCACCTTGCGATTCACCCGCCATGGTTGGGCGAGTTTGGGTTTCGGGTTCAGTCTGAGTTTCTGTGTGGGGTTCAGTGTGTGCGGTGGCTTCAGACAAACCCGCTTCCATCGCGCGGGTGAAAATCGCGCCCAAATCGACATCAGCAGGGGTTGGGCTGGGTTGTTGGGTTGCCGCTGCGACTTCATGGACATCTTCCACAACAGGCGTATTTTGAACAGCCCCATCTTGCATGGGTTCATCGGTGGATTTTTTGCGGCGGAAAAAATTAAACATGGTTTTTCAATCAATAGGCTACGGTATAATTCGCTCATTGTACGCAAAGCTTTGCGTGCCCACAACGTTATACCCCCATTTCGTAGGCGCAAATCATTTTTTCTTTACCACACACAGCCACATCATGCCGCCCAAAAACCAATCAACCACAGGTCACATCCGCATCATCGCAGGCCAATGGCGACGATGCCAATTACCCGTTTTAGCCCACACAGGTTTGCGTCCATCGTCTGACCGCGTGCGCGAAACGGTGTTCAATTGGCTCAACCACCTATGGGGCGGGCAGTTTGTGGATAAAAAAATCATCGATGTATTCGCAGGTACGGGTGCATTTGGATTGGAGTGTGTCAGCCGCGGCGCGCGCGCAGTCACATTGATTGACACGCACACCCCTGCCATCATCGCAATTCGCCAAATCTTGACGCACTGGGAAAAGCAAGACCCAAGCGTGGTGCAGGCACGCACCATTGCAGGTGATGCACTGAATCATTTGAGTCAGTGCGCACAGGCAAAACAAACTTTTGACTTGGTGTTTTTAGACCCGCCGTTTGCCCAAGGATGGTTGGACAAAACACTGCCACTCGTTAGCCCGTTGTGTCATACAGACAGTCTGCTGTATGTCGAAGTGGAAAAAAGCGCGAATTTAGATACATCGAGCTCGCTCACGCAACAAGGCTGGGAATGTCTGCGCGAGGGCACAACGCAACAGGTTTATTATTCGATGTGGCGACGATTGAGTGCGAATACTTGACGAACGCCATTCTGAATTTTTTAAGCAGATGCTGCCTCAGGTTCGCTTTGCTGCTGCATCCACATCTGCGCATATACGCCGTTTTTCGCCAACAGTTGCGCGTGCGTGCCACGCTCAACAATGCGCCCATCGTCCATCACCAAAATTTGTTCGGCATCAACGATGGTGGACAAGCGGTGCGCGATGATGAGTGTGGTGCGGTTTTGCGCAGCTTCATCAAACGCCGACTGAATGGCTTTCTCGGCGTGGGTATCGAGCGCGGAGGTGGCTTCATCAAACACCAGTATCGGGGTATTTTTCAATAAAGTCCGTGCAATCGCCACGCGTTGTTTTTCACCGCCTGAAATTTTTAGTCCGCGTTCACCGACTTGGGTATCCAAGCCTTCAGGCAAGCGTGCCAAAAACTCGCCCAAGTGCGCCGCGTGTGCCGCCGCCAAAACCTCTGCATCGCTTGCCTCGGGGCGACCATAGCGAATATTGTAGCCGAGGGTGTCGTTGAACAACACGGTGTCTTGCGGCACGATGCCGATGTTGCGCCGCAGGCTGGTTTGTGTCACATGTTTGATGGATTGCCCGTCAATCAGCACCTCACCACTTTGCACATCATAAAAACGAAACAACAAGCGCGACAAAGTCGATTTACCCGCACCGCTTTTACCGACCACTGCGGTGGTGGTATTCGGCGCAATCGTGAAACTCACATCGTGTAGGATGTGGCGATTGGCATCGTAGGAGAAATTCACATGACGAAACTCGACCTGTCCGCGCGTGACGTTTAATGCCTTTGCGTCAGGCGCGTCGTTGATTTCATGGGGCGCATCGAGCAGTGTGAACATTTTGTCCACGTCAATTAAGCCTTGTTTGATTTCGCGGTACATCACGCCGAGAAAATTCAGCGGCACGTACAGTTGCAACATCAAGGTGTTAATCAACACCAAATCACCAATCATCGCGCGCCCCGCGACCACATCGTGGGTGGCGTACCAGAGGATGGCAATCAGCGCGACCGAGATAATCATCTGCTGTCCAAGATTAAGCAGAGACAATGAATTTTGTGACTCAATCGCCGCCACTCGGAATTGTTTTAAACCTTTATCGTAGCGTTTTGCTTCGAAGGTTTCATTGTTAAAATATTTGACGGTTTCAAAATTAAGCAGGGAATCAATCGCTTTTTGATTGGCTTCCGAGTCCATCTTGTTCATGCGCACGCGGTACTGGGTGCGCCACTCGGTAATCGCAATCGTAAAGCCAATGTAGCACACCAGCGCGGAGGCGGTAATCGCCACAAACACCCAATCGTATTTCGCCCACAAAAATCCCAACACCATCAGCATTTCAATCAAAGTCGGCACGATGGTCATGAACGAAAAGCCTATTAGCGTCCGGATACCGCGATTGCCGCGCTCAATGTCGCGCGTCAAGCCGCCTGTTTGGCGCGAGAGGTGAAAGCGCAGCGATAAGTCATGCAATTGATTGAAGACTTTGAGCGACACCGTGCGCGCAGCATTCTCAACCACTTGAAAAAATACGATTTCGCGCAACTCGTTGAATAAAGTTTGCGAAATTCGTAACGCGCCGTAGGCCATCAATAAAGCCACGGGCACGACAAACACCATCTGAATCGTTGGGCTGGGTGTGAGTGAGTCAATCACGTTTTTCAGCGTCATCGGAATACCGAGATTCATTAACTTCGCCAAAATCAGCGCGCTAAATGCCATCAATACACGGTATTTACTCGCCCAAACATACGGCCAGAGGGATTTAATGGTTTGCCAATCCGAGCGATCAGCGCGGGCGGGATTGGCGGGAGGGGATGAATCGAAGCGACGGCTCATAATCTGTTTCTTTAGTTTTAATCAAGCGCGTATTCTACTCGCTTTGTGCCCCATCAAGGCTCGACTTATGCGCCACCTGCGACATGATGTATTCAGAAATCGCCGTAATCGACAACGATGGATTGACCCCTGGATTGGCAGAAATCATCGAGCCATCGCACACATAGGCATTTTGATAACCGAACAACCGACCTTGTCGGTCAATCACACCCGTACTGGCATCCTCGCCCATGACCGCGCCGCCGAGAATATGCGCGGTTGAGGACAAATTAAACAGTTGTTCCGTAAGCAAGGTATAGGCTTTGCCGTTGATTTCTTTGGCGTACATCAGTGCCATTTCCTCTGCGTGTGGGATGTACGCTTGAGGTCGCTCACCGACATCCAATGCTGTTTGCAAGTTGCCCCAACGGTTTAATTTGAATTGCAATTTGGAGTCCAAATGTTGCATAAACAGCATGACTTGGCTGTGTTTCGCCCAGTCTTTAACCAGCGCAATTTTAAAATACCCCACGGGGTCTTTCACCCACTGAGACAACATTTTATACACCCGCACCCAAGCGTTTGAGCCATACGCCATCGGTGCCAAAGCCACGCGCCACGCGCCTGAACCCGCGCCATAGCGCACGGGCTCAAGATGGCTGTGCGCATCGGTGTTGAGCACCGAGCCAATCGCAATCCCTTGGCTGTAGTCCACATCTTTGCCCGCCGTCACCACATTGATTAAACTTTCATTGTTGCTGCGAATGTCGCGCCCCACGCGCTCGGACAGCGCAGGCATGGATGTTTGCTTGAGGGTCAACAGCAATTTGCTCGTGCCAAGCGTTCCGCCTGAAAACACCACGCCTTTTGCTTTGATGACTTGGGTTTTGCCACGCCCAAACCACGTCCATTCGGTCGAATCGCGCACATGGATTTCGTAGCCGCTCTCACCGCTTTCACCAATGGGTTTGACATGGTGCACAAAAGTTTCTGCCAAGATTTTTGCACCGCGTTTTTGCGCCAAGTACAGATAATTTTTATCCAATGAGTTTTTCGCATTGTGCCGACAGCCTGTCATGCACGCGCCACAGTGCAGGCACGATGCGCGCTCAGGGCCTTCGCCCGCAAAATATGGGTCGGGGACAGTCTCGCCCGCTCGCTGACCTTCGCGTGCAAAAAAGATGGACACTTTGGTCGCATGAAAATCCTCTTCACGGTTGATTTTTTTCGCCACGGTGCGCAGTACCTCATCACCTGCGCACAACTTTGGATTGACTTGTGCACCGAGCATTTTGTACGCCATGTCGTAATGCGGCTTGAGCACGTTTTCCCAATCATTGAGTTTAGCCCAACTGCCTGTATTGAAAAACTCAGGTTTGGGGATGGGCAAAGTGCAGGCATACACCAAAGAACCGCCGCCCACACCCACACCCGACAAAATGCTGATGTGTTTGAAAAAACTCAAACGCATGATGCCTTGGGTTTTAATCGCGGGAACCCACAGCCAACGTTTAATCTGCCAATTGGTTGTGGGAAAGTCATTCGGCGTGAACCATTTGCCCTTTTCGATGACCAGCACTTTGTAACCTTTTTCGGACAGGCGCAGCGCGCTGACCGAACCACCAAAGCCACTGCCAATCACCACGTAGTCATACTCCGTTTGCAACAACTCTAAATCCACTGCGTTCATTGTTTTTCCTTGCTGTGTTATTCGTCCAATATTGATGTGTGCGCTTTGGGTGGGCTGTAGTGGGTTTGAATCATCTCCAAGTACCGTGCTTGCTCGGCATCCCAACGCGCATCATTCCAAGCCAAGTATTTTTGGCAGACCGTGCGAATTTGTGGCAAATACTCGTATCCGCCGTTACGTTGGGTATTGCCAAATCGGGTACGGCGCAACAACACATCATCCAAGTGCACCACCATTTCATGCTGCATCACCCACTCAATCGTCTGCAAAAACGCAGGGTTAAACTCAATTGCTTTTTTAGGATTGCCCAAATCATTGGGAAAAATCACATCATGGCGAAACAATCGCTCGTGCGTGTCACGCAAAACCCTTTGCTGATTTTCGTCGACCCAACCCAAAGCCCGCAACACATCGTGCGCAATCACCCGAAACGTCGTGAGTTTACCGCCGCTGACCGTGACCACGCCTTGATGCGTCCACACCGAGTGACTGCGTCGCTCTTGCGAGGGATTGACACCCTTGCCCGATGCGATAATCGGGCGCACACCCGCAAAACTCGAGACAATGTCCTCGCGCACAATCTGCGCTGTGGGAAACGCCGCGTGCATGAGTTCCAACAGATAATCAACTTCTTGGTCGGTGCAACGCGCCTCGTGCGCCAAATCATCGGTGTGGTCTAAGTCGGTCGTGCCGATGCAGGTCATGCCCATCCACGGATAAACAAACACAGGACGTTGGTCGCGCAGATGCAAAATCGTCAGGCTCTCTATCATCGGCAAACGCGCATGTTCAATCAATAAATGACTGCCGCGGCAAGGACGCACTTTTTTCTGCGTGCCCGACAATTCGTCCGCCTGCGCGCCCGTGGCATTGACCACGGCTTGGGTGCGTATCCTTGCTTGAGAGTGACTCAATTCATCGCGCACATCTAACTCAAAACCGCCCACATCGTGCGCGAATATTTGATTGACCCGCATGTAGTTGCACACTTGCCCGCCTTCAAGCACCGCTTCGTGCAACACCCGCAGCACCAAGCGCGCATCATCGACCAGCGCGTCGGTGTAGTACATCGCACCCTTGAGTTGCGTTGCATCCAACTGAGGCACACGTTGTGTTAATCGTGAGATCGACCACCATTGATGATCGCGAATTCCTGCGAATCTGTCGTACAACCACATGATGGGTTTCATTGCCCAACGGCTGGGGAACTGCCTTGCACGCACCACGAATAAATACGGCTGGCGCACCACCAATTCGGGTAACTCCGTGAGCAGCCGCTCGCGCTCATGCAAAGACTCACGCACCAAGCGAAAATCGCCCTGCGCCATGTAGCGAATGCCGCCGTGTACCATTTTTGAAGAACGGCTCGATGTGCCCCATGCGAAGTCTTTTTGCTCGAGCAACAAGACTTTTTTACCCTGCCCAGTCTGCCCCATTTGCCCCATTTGCCGCAGGGCTTCAAGCAATACCCCCGCGCCCGTGATGCCACCACCAATGACCACCAAATCCCAGTTGGTTTGTGCCAAAGTTGCCACATCTATTCTTGTGCCTAGCATACTCACCTCGATATTCACCCCATTTTTTTGAATCATTGCGCCATTCATGAGTGCGAATTGCCATATCGCTTTTTGCACAGCGCAGTGATTCAAAACCACACTGTGATTGCACGCTCAACGGCTGTCATGGTGCATGATAGCACGCAATACTTGCTTTTTTAAAACCTTGCCGATGAGGCACTTGTACAGCGCAAAGTGCTTTCACGTATAATGCTCAAAATTCACACACACTGCGAGGCAACCATGAACACAGCAACCCACGATTTTATTCAAAAAACCATTAGCGACCATCCGATTGTCTTGTTTATGAAAGGCACGGCACAGTTTCCCCAATGCGGTTTTTCAGGCAAAGCGATTGCCTTGCTCAAAGCCTGTGGCGCAACCAAAGTCGCGACCATCAATGTCTTGGAGGACGACGCAATCCGCCAAGGCATCAAAGACTTTTCACAGTGGCC
>RRZU011971622.1_pt1 | contig 29018 bp, 27 predicted proteins | sample 2165561 | NCBI WGS metagenome assembly RRZU01 (sample SAMN10456909, study PRJNA506462) | wastewater metagenome | isolation source: wastewater sludge | place: USA: Moscow, Idaho | reverse complement strand
GGGGATCGGCCGGGCTGTGGTGGGAACCAGCGGACGGGGTGGTCACCACCGGCACCGCGTGCGGTCCGGCGAAGGGCAGCGCCGGCTTTGGTTTGGCGGCCGACGGCGGTGTGGCCGAGATCGAGGCGGTCGAGCCGGACGCGGCGCCGACCGCCGGTGCGGAACCGGTCCCCCCGGCCGGGTTGACGGTGCCGGACGCGCCGGCACCGTGCGTGCCCGCATTCGACGTGCCCACGGCCGGTGTCGCACCGGCGTCGGACGCAGGCGTGGTCGATGCCGGCTCGGCCGACGCACCCGAAGGCGGCGCAGCCGGCTCCGGCGCCCGCCGTCCGAACCTGGAACCTGCATCAGCACCCGCTCGGGACGGGAACCCGGCGGCCTGTCCGATGCCCCAGATGTAGGTCAGGGCCGCCACGAAGGGCAGCAGGTGCCCGAGCCATCCGACCCAGATGGCCAGATCGGCATTCGGCGAGGTGGAGCCGGCGACGTAGGCCGTCCAGCCGAACAGCACCAGCCAGTACAGCGCGAGCAGCGTGGTGCCCGTCCACAGCAGCGGGCGGCCGCGGCCGATCCGTCGGGCGACATAGACCGTGGCGGCGACCGTGGCCACCACGAACGCCAACGTGCGCAACAACGACAGGACGATTTCCATCAGCGGCCTCCTCGGGGGCGGTAGCGCAGCCACCCTAGTCGCGGACCGGTCGCTCACACCGCATCCCGTTGGGGGTACTGAGTCCGGTTGACCCGGATCGTGGCTGGGAAGGGTTTTCCGAATCGGTTGCAGGGCCCCAACGGCAGGTGTTAGGTAGACGCATGAGTTCAAAGGTGAACGCCACGACCATGCAGGTGACCAGCCCGGATGATGTGCGCAACGTCGTCCTGATCGGCAACGCGGGGTCGGGCAAGACCACTTTGTTCGAGCAGCTGTTGAAGGCTCGGGTCGACGGTTATCGGGGCGAAAAAGAAGACGCCGAGCGGGCCTCGCAGTTGTTTCTGGCCTCGTTCGTCACCGGTGACACCGTGGTCAACCTGCTGGACGCCCCCGGGCACCCCGACTTCGTCGGTGAGTTGCGGGCCGGCATCCGGGCGGCCGACGCGGCGATCTTCGTACTCTCGGCAGCCGACGGCATCGACGGCGCCGCGCAGGCTCTGTGGGAGGAATGCCGCGAGGCCAACCTGCCGCGGGTGATCGTGCTCACCAAGCTGGACGCCGGGCACGCGGACTTCGACACCTCCGTCGAAGAGTGCCAGGCGGTGTTCGGCGAGGGCGTCCGGCCGACCCATGTGCCCACCTTCTCGGGCCCCAACCAGGTCTCGGGCAACATCGGCCTGATCAGCCTCGAAGAACACGACTACTCCGGCGGCGCGCCGGTCAGCCGCACCCTGAACGCCCACGACGACCAGGTCGAGACCTACCGCGGCCCGCTGATCGAGTCGATCATTCAAGAGGCCGAGGACGACGGCCTGATGGACCGCTACCTCGAAGACGACGAGCACCTCGACGTCAACGACCTGCTCGACGATCTGATGAAGGCGGTGGCCACGGCGAACCTGTTTCCGGTCGTCCCGGTGCAGACCGGCACCGGCGTCGGTATCGAAGAGCTGCTGCGGCTGATCGAACATGGCTTCCCGACCCCCGGCCTGCACCCGAATCCGTCGCTGACCACCACCGGGGGCGAGGTCCTGCCGCAACCGGACACCGACCCGTCCGCCCCGCTGGTGGCACAGGTGATCCGCACCACCACCGACCCGTTCGCCGGGCGGCTGTCCATGGTGCGCATCTTCTCCGGCACCCTGCACACCGACGACGTGGTGCACGTGTCGGGCCATCGGTCGTGGAGCGCGGGGCAGAGCGACAATGCGCACCCCGATCACGACAACGAGGAGCGCATCGGGCTCATTCAGGGCGCCGTGGGCACGGAGCTGAAGCCCCGCCAGTCGGCGATGGCGGGCGAGATCGTGCTGCTGCCCAAGCTGGGTACCGCCGAGACCGGCGACACGCTGTCGGCGAAGGAACGTCCGGGTGTGGTCGAGGCCTGGCCGCTGCCCGACCCGCTGCTGCCGCTCGCGATCCGGGCCGCCACCCGCAACGACGAGGACAAGTTGGCCGGCGCCCTGCAACGGCTCGCGGTCGAAGACTCCAGCGTGCGTCTGGATCGCGGGGCCGGCGACCAACTCGTGTTGTGGACCACCGGCCAGGCCCACGCCGACCTGGTGCTTGGCCGGTTGGTCGAGCGCTACCAGGTGCGGGTCGAGCAGGAGGATCTGAAGATCCCGATGCGCGAGACCTTCACCGGCAAGGCCGACGCGATGGGGCGTCACGTCAAGCAGTCCGGCGGCCACGGCCAGTACGCCGTGTGCAACATCGAGGTCGAGCCGCTGGAGCGCGGGTCGGGCTTCGAGTTCGTCGACAAGGTGGTCGGCGGGGCCGTCCCGCGTCAGTTCATTCCCTCGGTCGAGAAGGGCATTCGCACCCAGCTCGAACGCGGCGTGTTCGCCGGCTACCCGATGGTCGACCTTCGGGTCACCCTGTACGACGGCAAGTCGCACTCGGTCGATTCGTCCGACATGGCGTTCCAGATGGCCGGTGCACTGGCGATCAAAGAGGCGGCGGCGGCCAAGGGCGGTGTGGTGGCGCTGCTCGAGCCGGTCGACCTGGTCACCGTCACGGTGGGCGAGGACTACTTGGGTGCCGTGATGACCGACCTGTCCGGGCGGCGCGGCCAGGTGCTCGGCTCGGACTCGGTGAACAGAAAGGCGATCGTGCGCGCTTTGGTGCCGCAGGCCGAACTGACCCGGTACGCGATCGACCTGCGGGGCCTCGGGCACGGCTCGGGCACCTTCACCCGCGAGTTTCACGGCTACGAGTTGCTGCCGTCCAACCTGCTGGACAAGTTCGCCAAGAAGTAGCCGCCTGAAATCCCTGCACCAGTGCGGGGGCTCCCGCCTCGGCGAGCGGTGACCCTTGGCACTGGTGCTGGGTTTTCAGGCCCCCACCGCGGTACGCACCAGCTCAATGAAGGTGTCGGGCTCGTCTGTCAGCACTTGGGCGGCGAAGGGCAACACGATCCAGTGCGCAGCGGCCAGCCGGGCGTAGCGCCACCGGTCCTTCACGAACGCGGAACGCGTGCCGTGATGCTCCCAGCCATCGATCTCGACCGCCACTCGTTGTTGGGGAAAGGCGATGTCGACGAAGTGCGTGATCTCACCGATGCGGATCCGGTAGTTCGTACGCCACCCGCCGATGCGGGCGGCCCGAAGCAGTTGGTGTGCCATTCGCTCGGGCTCGGACCAGGGCGCGTCGCGCGAGTCGTGCAGCAGCAGGCGCCGCCGGGTGTTGCCCGGGCGGTGCGGGCACCTATGCAGGCCCTGCCAAAGCTCGGGCAAGGTGGTGCTGCCGCGGCGCAGCGCCTCATCGATCACCGTTCCACCGAGTGTGGGGATCAAATCGAGCACCGACAGTGCGGGGCAGACGAACCGCAGATCGCCCCGGTGAACGATGAGCTCGGGAGGAATCGACCGCCGTTCCCACGAGAAGCCCGAATAGGCCCGTTCAACGGTGCCGCTACTCAGCGCGGCAGAGACAGCGGTGATCGGGCATTCGGGCCACCACAGAGATCTGGCGGCGGCAGCACCGGTGATGACCGCATCGCACCGAAACGCAGCGGCCGCGCGCATGCGCGCCTCCCACGAAGGTTCAGGTTCGGTGTAGACGCCCGGCAGAATCGCCCGCAGTCTGCCGCGACGTATGCACTGATCGAGTTGACGGGTCAGGGTGCGGTGCCGCTTGCGTTGCAGCACCCCACCCTCGAGGTGCAGCAGTTCCAAAATTCGCTCCATACCCTTGAATGCACCTTTTGAGGCCCCTTTTGTGAGCGCCCGCCCCGAGTTTGTTGGCAGCAGCATCCGGAGGGCTCTCGCGCCCCGCCTGAAATCCCTGCACCAGTGCGGGTACTCCCGCCTCGGCGAGCGGCGACCCCTCGCACTGGTGCAGGGTTTTCAGGGCGGGCGGTCAGACAGGCAAAACGGCCCGGGGGTGATCCCCCGGGCCGTCGATCAGGTCGAGCTGTCAGAACGAGTACACGGCGTTGGCGCCGTAGGGCACCTGGCGGCTGTCGACGATCTCTTTGCCGAGCGGCACGCAGGTGACCGGGATCATCTTGATGTTGGCGATCGCCAGCGGGATGCCGACGATCGTGATGGCCTGAGCGGCGGCGGTGGTCAGGTGGCCGATGGCGAGCCAGAGCCCGGCGACCAGGAACCAGATGACGTTGCCGAGCGCCGACCCGACGCCGGCGGTCGGCTTGCTGACGATCGTCTTGCCGAACGGCCATAGCGCGAACGACGCCATGCGGAACGACGCGATGCCGAAGGGAATGGTGATGATCAGAATGCAGGCCAGGATGCCGAAGATGAAGTAGCCCAGGGCCAGCCAGAAGCCGCCGAAGACCAGCCAGATGATGTTGAGCAGAGTACGCATGAGGGTTTTGATTGCCTTTCGCGGGGCGCGTCGTGCGCCGACCTTCTCCAGTGTGCCGGGTCGCATCGCCGCGGGCCGGGCAGGGCAGGGCAGGGTCAGGGACGAGTGGGGGGTCAGGCGCTCGCCATCATCCGGCCAGCACGGATGCTGCGCCGCCACCCGGACACCCCGCAGCTCGCCACCCTGCGCGCCGCCACCCGGCCACCCCGCAACTCGCCACCTGCGCGCCGCCCCCACGCGGGCACCCGCAACTCGCCACCTGCGCGCCGCCCCCACGCGGGCACCCGCGACTCGCCACCTGCGCGCCGCACCCGGACCCCCGCCGGCGGCACCCCGCAACGGCCTGACCCCGCGTGCCCCCTTCGCCGACCTCTCCACACCGCGCGGTCGAGGTGCCTCAGGGATGCGCAGTTGCCCCCGCGTGGTGACGCGGCCCGACGTGCGCAATGAGGAGAGCGCGGAGCAGCCGCTCACCTGCGCGCGGCTACCCTGACCCCATGGACGAACCCCGTGCGCGCGTGCAGCGCGAGGTGGTGTCGTTCGTCCGCCGCAGCGCCCGCATGAACGAAAGCCAACTCAAGGCCTGGACGCATCTGCAGCATTGGGTGGTCTCGGTTCCGACGCGACAACTCTCCACGTCCATCGCCCCCGAAGCCCGCGTCGACTGGCCCGCGGTGTTCGGACGAGAGGCGCCCCTGGTGGTCGAACTGGGAGGCGGCACCGGCGACGTGATCGCGGCCGTGGCCGCGCGGCACCCCGATCGAGACTTCATCGCCTTCGAGGTGTTCGAACCCGCGGTGGCCAGCACCCTGTCGAAATGTGCGCGTGCCGGGGTGACCAACGTGCGGGTGGTGGTCGCCAACGGCGTGGACGGGCTCGCCACCCTGATCGATGAGGCCGCACTCAGCGAGCTGTGGACCTTCTTTCCCGACCCCTGGCACAAGGCGCGCCACCATAAGCGCCGCCTGGTCTCGCCCGATTTCGCCGCAGTGGCCGCCCACACTCTGGCCCCGGACGGGCTGTGGCGGCTGGCCACCGACTGGGAGGATTACGCGCTGGCGATCCGTGCGGTGCTCGATGCGAACCCGCGGCTGCAGAACTGTCACGACGGCTGGGCGCCGCGGTGGCAGGATCGTCCGCAGAGCCGGTACGAGGCCAAAGGGCTGGCCGCGGGCCGCACCATCTACGACCTGTGCTACCGGCGAACGCGAGAGAGGAGGGACCCGTGAGGCTTCGTCTCGACATCGCCTACGACGGCACCGAGTTTCACGGCTGGGCCGGCCAGCCCGGCCTGCGCACGGTCCAGGAGGAGCTAGAAGCATGGATTCCGCGGGTGCTGCGGCTTGCCGAACCGGTCACCCTCACCTGCGCCGGACGCACCGACGCCGGCGTGCACGCCCGCGGTCAGGTCGCCCATCTCGATCTGCCCGAGCCGGACGATGCCGAACGCACCGTCGCCGACCTGACCTACAAGCTGCGCAACGTGCTACCGCCGGACGTGGTGGTGCGCCGGGTCAGCGTGGCCCCGCCCGGCTTCGACGCCCGGTTCTCGGCGATCTGGCGTCGCTACGTGTACCGGATCGCCGACGCCACCCCCGACCCGCTGCTGCGCATCCATGTCACACCGATGCGCACCGAACTCGACCTCGGTCGGATCAACGCGCTGGCTCCACGACTGATCGGACTGCACGACTTCGCCGCCTTCTGCAAGGCCCGCGAGGGTGCGACCACGATCCGCAACCTGCAGCACCTGTCGGCGCGGCGCACCTGGGGCGACGTGGCCGAGATCACCGTGCGGGCCGACGCGTTCTGTCACTCGATGGTGCGCTCACTGGTCGGCGGATTGGTCGCGGTGGCCACGGCTCGACGCGAGCCCGACTGGCTGATCGGTCTACTGGGCGCGTCCGAGCGGGCGGGTGAGATCAAGGTGATGCCCGCGTGTGGGCTGACCCTCGAAGAGGTCGGGTATCCGCCCGATCGAGAGTTGGCGGCGCGGGCACGCGAGGCGCGGGCCGTCCGAACCATGGAGTCGGAATGAGCCACTACTTCACCGCCCCCACCGGCCCCGAGAAGCGGCGCACCCTCGACGTGCGGTTCTGGGACACCGACTGGCGCTTCACCACCGCCAACGAAGTGTTCAGCGGCGACGGTCTGGATCTCGGCACCGCCGTTCTGCTCCGCGAAAGCACACCGCCGGCCGACGCGACCCGACTGCTCGACCTGGGCTGCGGCTGGGGGGTGCTGGCGGTGGCGCTGGCCGCCGCCTGCCCCCAGGCCCTGGTGGACGCGGTGGACGTCAACCCGCGCGCGCTCACACTGACCGCCGACAACGCCCGGGCCCACCGGGTCGGTGAGCGGGTACGCACCCTTCAACCGGACGCGGTCGAACCGGACGCGCGCTACGACGAGATCTGGTCCAACCCGCCGATCCGGATCGGCAAGGCGGCGTTGCACGAGTTACTGCTGCACTGGCTACCGAAGCTCAAGCCCTGCGGAGTGGCCCGCTTGGTGGTCGGCCGCAACCTGGGGGCCGATTCGTTGCAGCGCTGGCTGATCGACCAAGGCTGGTCGTGTGAGCGCGTCGGAAGCGCGAAGGGTTTTCGAGTGTTCGCGGTTCGACGAGCACTGTCCGGCGCCTCTACCGGTGATGCCTGAACCTGCCTACTGTTGGCGGCACAGGGCGGATGGCCCGACCCGACAGTTCGAAGGAGTTCGGCGTGGCTGACAACGACAGCGGCAACATTCTTGACGACCTGGTCGCCAAGGCGAAAGACCTGGGCGAGCAGGTGAAGGAGTTCGCTGAGGATGCGTTCGACAACGTGAAGGAATTCGCCTCCGACACCGTTGAGAAGGGCCAGCACGCATTCGAGGACATCAAGGACCGTCTCGATGGTGACGACGACACCCCGGCAGCGGACCCGGCCGGCGACGGGGTGGACCCGATCGGCGACCCGGCGGACCCGGCCGGCGACCCGGTGGACCCGGCTGGCACACCGGATGATCCCAGCGCCGCGGACACCGTGAGCAGCGCCCACGACGTGCCGGTGAGCGACTCGGTCGAAGACGCCGCCGATGAGCTTTCCACCTCGGCCGAGGTCGGGTCGCTCGATGACGCCGAGGCTCGCGGCAGCAGTGGCGAAGCCGATCCGAGCCCCGAGCCGTTGCCGGGCGACGATGCCGGCGACCTCAACACTTCCTACGGCGGCGATGTCGGCGAGTCGGGTGTCAACGACTTCGGCAGCACCGACCAACCGGTGGACAGCTTCGGCGACACCGAGGCCAGCGCGTTGGACGCCCCGCCCGAGGGTCCCGATGCCGACACCAGCAAACCGCTCAGCTGAAGCATCGCCACTCACCTGGTCGAGTGGGCCGGCACCCCGCCCGACCAGGCGTGTCGATGGCCCGCTGCCGCCGACGGGCTGAGCCCTGATCCGATGACTGCCGCGGCGAGCGGCAGCTGAAGATGCGCTGATCACCACGTGACCCGCGGGTTGAGCGTGTCGAAAGCCCCTTATCGCACCGGTTTCGACACGCTCGACCAGCGATGGATCAATGCTTCCCGCACGGGTGGCGGCCAGTTGCGCGAGGGCGGACCGGGTGGTTGCCCGCAGGCCGGCGCGGTTGTGCGCCATGAAAGCGTCGAGTTGCGGGCCGATCGCCCGGTTCCCGTTTCGGTGGTCACCGGTGCATCCGGGCGTTTCCGGCTCGATGGTTCTCGGACGCGGTCTGTGGGTGCGTGCCCACTTCCCCACGGCCCGGCTCGCGTCGGCTAGCGTGGTAGGTCCCTTCGAAAGGACCCTCGCCATGGCCCTGATCAGACGCGTCCTGGTGCTACTGATGGCATCCCTGCTGAGCTGTTTCGCGGTCGCTTCGCCCGCGCGCGCGAGCGGAACCGAGGCCACCAAGGCAGCCGACTACATCGTGTCGACCTTCAAGGCCAGCGGGGCGACACGCTTCGGAGAGGTCGGTTCGGCCGCCGATTCGCTGCTCGCCCTCGCCTCGACCGGCGATGCCCGCTACGACGCTCAGATCGCCGATATCCTCGCCGTCATGCAGGGCGAGGCGGCCGCGTTCGTGAAGCCGGACGCGTCCGGGGTGTCGGGGGCCGCCAAGCTCGCCCTGGCCGCGGTCGCCGCGCACGCCGACCCGAGAAGCTTCGGCGGCGTGGACCTGGTCACCACCATCGAGGGTGGCATCGGCGCGGACGGCTCGTTCGGCGCCTTTCCCGGCCCCTTCAGCTCCGGGCTGGCGATGGTGGCGCTCAGCCGCAGCGGCGCGTCCATTCCCGACTCGATGGTCGATTATCTGCTCACTTACGCCGAGCCGCGCACCGGCACCACGGGTGGCGGCTTCGGCTGTGCCCCCTACCCGTTCAAGAAGGGCAGTGCGTGCTCCGCGGCCGATCCCGACAGCACGGCGATGGCGGTGTTGGGCCTGCAGGCCTCCGGCTCGACCAAGGCGAAGGCCGCGGCGACCGACGCCCTGGCCTGGCTCGCCTCGACCCAGCAGGCGGACGGCTCGTGGCAGAACTACTCACCGGTGAACTCCACCGGGGTGGTGGGCCCGCTGTTCGCGGCCGGCTCCGAGCAGGCCACCAGGGCCACGGCCTACGTGATCTCGAAACAGCTCGCCTCCGGGGCACTCAGCACGGGTCTGGACAACAAGGCGAACCTGCTCGCCACCCAGCAGGGCATCTTCGCGTTGACGGACCAGACCTACGCAACGATCGGGCTGAGCACCGCGACACCGACAGCGACCGCGGCGCCTGAGTCGACCGCGACGGCGGCCCCGGAAACCTCCGCTCCGGCCACGCCGTCCGGTACCGATCCGGCTGTCATGTGGACGGTGGGCGCACTACTGCTGCTGCTCCTCGGCGGCGCTGCGGCCGCCTCGCGCAGTCGTCGCTGATCCTCGACCCCTGCGACACAAGGGGTGCGGTTGGGCTATCGTGTCGATCACCTGAATCGTGCAGGGGAATCCGGTGAGAAGCCGGGACTGACCCGCAGCCGTGACGCCAGCAATGGCGAAGTCGGAATGCCTGCCCGGATCCGGCTCATCACCAACCCGTCGTGGTATGCGGGGGAGCCCGACATCTGGTCTGGAGCCCTTCGAGTGGCACGCACGACCAAAGGATCCAGATGCACCCAGTGCTCAAGCGGGTGACGGCTGTCGGGGCAGCAGCCGCACTCGCAGTCTCTACGCTCACCCTGTCGGCCCCGCACGCGCAGGCCGCCGAACCCAACGCCACCAAGGCCGCGAACTTCCTGGTCAAGAACCTGCCGACGAGCAGCGACGGCGCTGCAGCGTCGATGACCGCGGCCCTCGGCCTGGCCACCACGAACGATTGCACCTACGCGCCGGCGACGCGCACCCTGGTGAAGCAGATCGAGAAGAACGCGAAGAGCTACCTCTACTCGGGCAAGAAGCTCAACCAGGCGCGCGCGGCCAACCTGGCGATCACGGTGACCTCGCTCGGGCTCAATCCGAAGAAGTTCGCCGGGTACAACCTGGTCTCGCTGATCACCAAGAGCCTGCCCGCCGACGGGCAGATCGGCGGTTCTAAGTCGGCCTTCAGCCAGAGCCTCGGCCTCATCGCGCTGAAGCGGGCCAAGGCCACCATTCCCGTCACGCTGCTGACCAATCTGCTCAGCCAGCAGGGCGACAACGGCGCCTTCGGTTATGAGTTCCCGGCCGGCACCTTCAACGCCGACCCCGACACCACAGCCATGGGCACCCTGGCGCTGAAGGCGATCGGCCAACTCAAGCCACAGCTCAGCTCGGCCACCACATGGGCCACGGACAACCAGACCTCCGAGGGCTACTGGGAGGCCTACTCCCCCGTCGACTCGACCGGACTGGTCGCCTCGGCGCTCAAGGCCACCGGTGGTCAGGACGCCGCCGTAGCCAAGGCTAAGGCTTGGCTCGGAGGCGTGCAGAACGCGGACGGCGGCTTTCCGAACGCGCTGGACGCGGGTACCGACTCCAACGTGATGGCCACCGCCAACGCGTTGTACCTGATCACCGGCACGTCCCTGCTGGACGTGTCGTTCAACCTGGGTAAGTGCCCGAAGAACCCGCCGTCGCTGCCCAAGGCGACCACGTCGTGCACCGGCGTGTGGGTGCTGGTGGATCGCGGCAACGGGCAGGACACCGTGCGTTGCGCCACGAAGTTCGCCAACGGCCTGGACGCGCTGAAGAGCGCCGGGTTCACCGTGGGACTGAACTCCGGCTTCGTCAACCGCATCCAGGGGTTCCCCTCTGTTGTCGACCCCAAGAGCTGGACGTACTGGACGTACTGGCATGCCACCCAGAACTCCGACGGTACTTGGGGGGACTGGCAGTTCTATTCAAGTGATGGAGCAGCGTCCGCTCACCCGAAACGGGGCGAAGCCCAGGGTTGGTTCTTTGCACTCTTTCCGGGTGAAGGTGAACAGACCACAACAGGCTTTACCCGGCCACCCAAGGGCTACTCCGCCTCGCCGGTGCCCACCATCGCAGGCAAGACGAAGGTGGGCCAGACCCTGACCGCGACCCCCGGCACCTGGACGCCTACGCCCACCAAGGTCGTCCTGCAGTGGTATCGCTCGGGCAAGGCGATTTCGAAGGCCACCAAGGCGACCTACAAGCTGACCAAGTCCGACGTGGGCAAGACGATCACGGTCAAGGTGACGGCCAGCGGCAGCGGTCTGCAGACGGTGTCGCGCACGTCCACGGCAACCGCGAAGGTCACCAAGTGAAGAAGAGGTTCCTCGCACTGGCGCTGGCGGCCTTCGCCGTCAGCGCCTGTGCGCCCGCCTCGGTCGGCGCCGCGCAGACCAGCGCGGCACAGTCCACCGCCCAGCAGGCCTCGGTGCCGCAGGCACCGTCGCTGCCGCAGGCCGCCTCATGCAGCGGCGTCTGGGTGGTGGTCGATTTCGGTTCGCTCGGCGGCGGCACCAGCACCGGATGCGCCACCAGCTACGCCACCGGGTTGGCCGCGCTGCGCAGCGCCGGCTTCGCCCCCGTGGTCGAGGACGGCTTCGTCTTCAAGTTGAACGGCAAGCCGTCCAAGCCCGACATCAACAAGGCCTACTGGTCGTACTGGCATGCCACGCAACAGTCCGACGGGGACTGGTCGTCGTGGAGCTACTCCAACCTGGGCGCGGGCGGCTTCAAGCCCAAGCGGGGCACCGCCGAAGGCTGGCACTACGTCTCGATCAGCGGCGGTAACAGTGGCCCGGGCGCCAAGCCGCCCGCCGCCTCCTCTTCGCCGAGTCCGACGCCGACGAAAACCACCAGCAAGCCGACGCCGAAGCCTTCGAAGTCAACCAACACTCCCAAGGCGTCTCCCTCGGCCACCAGGACAGCGAGCCGGACGGCCTCGGCAAAGGCGACCTCCTCCGCGACCGCGACGGCGACCGGCAAGGCGTCCGCGAAGGCGACGGCAGCGACGTCCGCCTCCGCTGCTTCCACAACCACTGCCACCACCACCGAAGCCCCCGGCAACGACCCGTCCGGCATCGGGACCGACGTCGCGGCGCAGGAACCCAGCGCCACCGCCGCGGCAAGCGGCAACGCCGGCAGCCCCGTGGGCGCGATCGTCGTCGGCTCGGTCGTCGTGCTCGCCGGCGGAGGCCTCGGCGGCTGGTGGCTGCTGAAGGGACGCAAGCCCTGACCAACTCACTGCATCCGTGGGCCTGGTGGTGCTGGGCGATCAGCATCGGCATCGCCGTGAACGGCACCACCAACCCGCTGCTCCTGCTGCTGATCGCCACCGCGATGGTCGTGGTGGTGATGCTGCGGCGCAGTGACGCACCCTGGGCCAAGTCGGTGCGGGTCTACCTGCTGCTGGCGTTGTTCGTGATCGGCATGCGGTTGTTCTTCCGGATTCTGCTCGGCGGCTCGGCCGGCGAAACCGTGCTGTTCACCCTGCCGTCCGTTCCGCTACCGGACTGGGCCGCGGGCATTCAACTGGGCGGAGTGGTCACCGCCGAGGCCGTCGTCGCCACGTTGTACGAGTCGCTGCGGCTGGCCGTGATGCTGCTCTGCATTGGCGCCGCCAACGCACTGGCCAACCCGCGCCAGGCGCTGCGCTCGGTGCCGGCCGCCCTGTACGAGGCGTCCACGGCCGTGGTGATCGCACTCAGCGTGGCGCCGCAGTTGATCGAGAGCATTCAACGGGTGCGCCGGGCCCGCCGGTTGCGCGGCGCCTCGACCACCAACCTGCGTGCGCTCGGCACGGTCGCGATGCCCGTGCTGGCCGATGCCATCGACCGGTCGCTGTCGCTCGCGGCCGGCATGGAATCACGTGGCTTCGCCCGCACCAGCGGGCTGCCCACCCGGGGCACCCTGCCGTTGATGCTGCTGTCGTCCATGGCGGCCACCCTCGGGGTCTTCCTGCTGCTCGGCTCCACGTACTGGCAGGTCGCACTGTGGTTGATGGTGCTCGGTATGGTCGGCGCCGGCATCGGGCTCAAGGCCGCCGGCGCACGGCTGAAGGTGACCACGTACCGTCCGCACCCCTGGCGCAGCACGGAGACCCTCGTCGCCCTCTCGGGTGTGCTGTGCGCGGTGATCGTGCTCGGGCTCGGCTGGCTCGACCCGAACGCGCTCAGCCCGGCCCTGGCCGCGCTACTCGACCCGCTCGCGCTCAGCCCCACCACCAACCCGCTGGTGTGGCCGACGGTGAGCGCACCGATGCTGCTGGTGATCGCCCTGGTGCTGGCACCGCTGCCGTTGACCAGGCAACGACGCGCGACCGCCGTCGAATCCACCCGCAACGACACCCGGGTGCGCCTGCTGCGGCCCCGCACCAACGAACCGGAGCCGACATGGCGGTGATCAGTTTCGACCGGGTCAGCGTGACCTACGCCGGCGCAGGGGCTCCGGTGCTCGACCGGGTCAGCTTCGAGTTGCGCGAGGGCGACCTGTGCCTGGCGATCGGCCCGACCGGGTCGGGCAAGTCGACCCTGCTCGGCGCCATCAACGGACTGGTTCCACATTTCACCGGCGGCACCCTGGCCGGCCGGGTGCTGGTGGACGGCCGCGACACCGCCACCCACCGTCCGCGCGATCTGGCGGACGTGGTGGGCTACGTCGGCCAGGACCCGCTGCGAGGCTTCGTCACCGACACCGTCGAGGACGAGATCGCCTACGGCATGGAACAGCTCGGCATCGCACCCGTGGCGATGCGCAAACGGGTCGAGGAGACGCTCGACCTGATGGGCATCGCGGACCTGCGCCGGCGTCCGCTGGTGGAGTTGTCCGGCGGCCAGCAGCAGCGCGTCGCGATCGCCGCCGTGCTGGCAGCGCAGCCCCGCATTCTGGTGCTGGACGAACCCACCTCGGCGCTCGACCCGACCGCAGCCCAGGACGTGCTGGCCGCCATCGGCACCCTGGTGCACGATGTCGGCCTGACCGTGGTGCTGGCCGAACACCGGCTGGAGCGGGTGATGCAGGCCGCCGACTCGATGCTCTACCTGCCCGGCGACGGACGGGTGGTGCACGGCCCGCCGGCCCAGGTGCTGGCCCACGCCAGCATCACGCCCCCGCTGGCCGAGCTCGCCCGGGTGTTGGGCTGGCCCGAGGTGCCGCTCAGCGTGCGTGAGGCGCGCCGCCGGGTGGCGTCCGACGACGTGCTGCCCACCCCGCCCGACCGGGTGCCGGTGAGCACCGAGCCGGTCGCGCTCCGCACCCGGGACCTCGAGGTTCGCTACGGCCAACTGGTGGCCGTCAACGCGGTGGACCTCGACCTGGTCGCCGGCACCGTGACCAGCCTGCTGGGTCGCAACGGGGCCGGCAAGTCGTCGCTGCTGTGGGCACTGCAGGGCGCGCTGACCTGCGCCGGAAGCATCGACGTAGCCGGTCAGGACCCGCGCCGGCTCGACGCCGCCCAGGCGCGGCGCCTGGTCACCCTGGTGCCGCAGACGGCGGCCGACCTGCTCTACCTGCCCAGCGTCGGAGCCGAGTGCGACCAGGCCGACACCGAGAGCGACGTCGAGCCCGGCACCACCGCCCGGCTGCTCCGCGGCCTCGGGGTGATCGTGCCGGAGGATCGCGACCCGCGCGACCTTTCCGAGGGTCAGCGCCTCGCACTGGTGCTGGCGATCCAGTTGGCCGCCCGTCCGCCGGTGCTGCTGCTCGACGAGCCCACCCGCGGCCTCGACTACAGCGCCAAGGCCGAGCTGCGCCGGATGATCGGCGAGCTGGCGGCGGACGGCCGCGCGGTGCTGATCAGCACCCACGACGTCGAGTTCGCCGCCGCCACCAGCCGGCGCACCCTGCTGATGGCCGACGGCGAGCTGATCGCCGACGGCAGCACGGCCGAGGTGCTGACCTCGTCGCCCGCCTACGCCCCCCAGATGGCGAAGGTGTTCGCGCCGCTGCAGATCCTCACCCCGGACGAGGTCGCCGCCGGCCTGCCCGCCACGATCTCGTCGCGCAGGGGGACGTCATGAGCACCACAGCAGCGTGCCGACGCTGCAGCACCGCCCACCCCGGACGGGTGCTCAGAGCTTCGACCCCGGGGCGACGATGACCAGGGAACAGGGCCGCATCTCGGTCGCCGTCGTGGTCGCGATCGTGATCGGCTTCGTTGCGTTCTCGTGGCCGCTGTTCCTGCGGCCGGAGTCGGGCATGCGGCCGGAGCAGGCGCCGATCGTGTTCGCGTTCGTGCTGCCGATCGTGCTGGCCACCGTACTGTCCGAGGTGGCCGGCGGACGCATGGACGCCCGCACGCTCGCCATGCTGGGCGTGCTGGCCGCCGTCGGCACGATCCTGCGTCCGCTGAGTGCCGGCACGGCGGGCTTCGAGCTGGTGTTCTTCATTCTGATCCTTGCCGGACGCGTGTTCGGCGCCGGCTTCGGCTTCGCACTCGGCGCGATCACCCTGTTCACCTCGGCCCTGATCACCTCGGGCGTCGGCCCGTGGCTGCCCTACCAGATGCTCTCGGCCGGCTTCGTCGGGCTGTTCGCCGGCCTGTTGCCGCCTGCCAAGGGGAAGGCCGAGATCTGGCTGCTCGCCGCGTACGGCATGGTGTCGGCCTTCGCCTACGGCTGGGTGATGGACTTCAGCTTCTGGCCCTTCGGTATCGGCAACGACACCCCGATCTCGTTCGATCCGGCCCTCGGTCCGCTCGAGAACCTGCATCGTTTCGTGCTGTACAACCTCGCCACCTCGATGGGCTGGAACCTCGGCCGGGCCCTGACCAACGCGGTGGTGATCGCCCTGGTGGGCCCGGCCCTGCTGAGGCTGCTGCGCCGCTCCGCCCGGCGCGCGGAGTTCACCGCCGCCTTCGACAATCCGCCGGCAGTGCCCAGCAGCTCCGTTGAGCTGACGGTCGAATGAGTCGAGCCGTCGAGCAGTCAGTGACCGCCGGTGGAATGACGTCACGGCGCGCGCGACGACTTTCGGCCGAAGCCACGCCGCCGTCGGCCCCGGAGGTCCACGCGCACCGGATGCCCCTCACACCCCCTCAGCGGACGCACCGAGTGGCTGCGGCCGTGCGCGCGGTCCGTCCAGCGTGCTGAGCGAGGGCGGGCGACCGCGACGGGAACAAGCCGCTCGGGCGGTACTGCCCCACCCTGCGGGGCCTACCGCTTGCCGGCGTTCGGAATAGAGTGAAGCTGAAGCAGGTTGCCGCCGATAAGGGCCGCATGCCACCGACCAACGAAGGAGACCCGAATGACGTACACGCTTCCGGACCTCGACTACGACTACGGCGCCCTCGAGCCACACATCTCGGCGCAGATCATGCAACTGCACCACGACAAGCATCATGCCGCCTACGTGGCCGGCGCCAACACCGCGCTCGAGAAGCTGGCCGCGGCCCGCGAGAGCGGCGACTTCGGCGCCATCAACAAGCTCGAGAAGGACCTCGCCTTCCACCTCGGTGGCCACATCAACCACTCGGTGTTCTGGAAGAACATGTCACCTGAGGGCGGCGGACGTCCCGACGGCGAGATCGCCAGCGCCATCGATGAGTTCTTCGGCTCGTTCGAGGGCTTTCAGAAGCAGTTCAACGAGGTGGCCAACGGCCTGCAGGGCTCAGGGTGGTCGGTGCTGGTCTGGGACACCCTCGGCAAGCGCCTGAACATCAACCAGCTCTTCGATCAGCAGGGCAACCTGCCGGTCGGTCAGCTGCCCGTGCTGCAACTCGACATGTGGGAGCACGCCTTCTACCTGCAGTACCTGAACGTGAAGGGCGACTACGTCAAGGCGTGGTGGAACGTGGTCAACTGGGCCGACGTGACCGAGCGCTTCACCAAGGCGCAGCAGGCCTCCAGCGGCCTGTTCTGAGCCACCTCACGGCCAGCGGCTGAGCCAATTCGCGGCAGTGCCTGAGCCAGCTCGGCAGCGGCTGAGCCACGCGGTAGCGGTCGAGCCACCTGACGGCAGCGGCTGAGCGCCGCCGAGACCGAGACCGACGGCCTCCGGAGAACTCCTCCGGGGGCCGTTTTCGCACGCTGTGACGAGCGGTGGTCGTGTTCACCACCGTCCAAGGCGTGGACGCAGCTTCCCCCACAAACCGCGCTGACTACGCGATGCACGCATGACATTCGACGGCACTCCTGAGAGATTTGCTTGATTTCTCAGCTTGAGTCACACTCTTCTCAGGTTGTTCTCATGAACTCCCCAGCATTGCCGTCGAAACTTGGAGTAACCGCATCGTGTTCTGGTCCTGGAAGCTGACCGCGCTCAGCGCAGCCGTCGTACTCGCCGGTGGTGCCGTCGCCGCAACGTCCCTCGACAAGACCGTCGCCGTCACCGTGGACGGCGAGACCACCTCGACCACCGGCTTCGCCAACACCGTGGCGGACGTGCTCGCCGCCCGCGGCATCACGGTCGGTTCGCGCGACGTGGTGGTGCCCTCGGTCGACAGCCCGATCGGCAACGGCGACAGCGTGCAGGTGCAGCTGGCCAAGAAGGTCACCCTGCTGGTGGACGGCAAGCCGACCGAGTTCTACACCACCGCCACCAGCCTGGACGGCGCCCTGGCGACCGCCCAGGTGCGCGGCCTGAACGGCGCCGATTTCTCGGTGTCCCGTTCGATCGGCATCGGACGCGAGGGGCTCACCGTCGACGTCACCACACCCAAGACGATCACTTTGAAGGTGGCCGGCAAGAGCAAGAAGATCACCACCACGGCGAGCACCGTGGCCGAGGTGCTGGGTGAGCAGAACGTCGGCATGAACGTGGGCGACCGAATCAAGCCCGCCCTGACCGCCGGCGTCGACGACGTGGCGTCCATCACGCTCACCCGGGTCGCTGTCGACACCAGGACCGTGACCGAGAAGGTCGGCTACAGCACCGTCAAGACCAAGTCGAACAAGCTGTTCACCGGCCAGACCAAGGTCACCTCGGCGGGCAAGAGCGGCAAGGCCAAGGTCACCTACGAATACACCTCGATCAACGGCGGCAAGGCCACCAAGAAGGTGCTCACCCGCGTGGTGCTCACCGCGCCCGTCAGCAAGCGCGTCACCGTCGGCACCAAGGCCGGCTCGGTCAGCGGCGGCGGCATCAATCTGGCCCGCGCCGGCATGTGGGACCGGATCGCGCAGTGCGAATCGGGTGGCAACTGGTCGATCAACACGGGCAACGGCTACTACGGCGGCCTGCAGTTCGACTTCGGCTCGTGGCGTGCCAACGGTGGCGCCGACTTCGCCCCCCGCGCCGACCAGGCCAGCCGCGCCGAGCAGATCACCGTCGCCAACCGCTACTACGCCAAAGCCGGCCTGGGCCCTTGGGGCTGCCGGCACGCCGCCTGACCTTCGTCCACACACAACGGGAGACCACCATGTCGCGACTCATCAAGATGTCGGCCCTGGCCGCCTGCACCACCCTGCTGGTCAGTGGGCTGACGGCGCTGCCGGCCTCGGCCGACGACGCCACCGGCACCCTGACGCTCGACCTGCACTACGCGGGCCAGCAGCGCTCCGCCAACGTGACCGGCGCGGCCACCGTCGCGGACGCCATCGCACAGCTCAAGCTGGCCGTCGACGGCGACGACCGGGTCAGCCCGGCGGTCACCACCCCGCTCACCGACGGCCTGAGCGTCACCATCGATGTGGTCAGCACCAGCACGACCGTCAAGAAGAACGTGACGATCAAGAAGAAGACGATCACCAAGAAGACCAAGAAGCTCTACAAGGGCCACAAGAAGGTCGTCACCAAGGGTCGCGACGGCAAGGCCACCCGCACCTACCTGACCACCACGGTCAACGGCGTCTCGACCACGGCGGTGGTCTCGCAGAAGATCACCAAGAAGGTGATCAACAAGGTGGTCAAGGTCGGCACCAAGAGCACCAAGGGCCTCAACCTGGCCCGGCTGTCCAAGTGGAACAAGATCGCCAAGTGCGAGTCGGGCAGCCGCTGGCACATCAACACCGGCAACGGCTACTTCGGCGGCCTGCAGTTCAACCTGGGCACCTGGCGCTCCGTGAAGGGCCAGCAGTTCGCGAAGTACCCGCACAAGGCGTCCAAGGCCGAACAGATCACCGTGGCGAACCGGCTCTACGCCAAGCGCGGCTTCAAGCCGTGGGGCTGCCGCCACGTGCTCTGACCCCCGAACCGGTTCTCATCCGCCCGAGAGCCCGGGGACGCGTCCACCTCACCGGTGGACCGTCCCACTGGGCCGCTCTCGCCCCCCGAAGAGCCGGCCCCAACGAAACTGGGCTCCCACCGCCGGGAGCCCAGTTCGTCGTTGTGGACGCGTGGATGCGAGCCGCGCTCGCAACCCGGACGGCCTGGTTCAGACCACCTGCCGCAACCCCAGGGACGGCAGGATCAACGGGTTCTCACCCGGGTCCAGTTGATCGAACCGCTCCGGCGGCCAGGTGACCCCGGGCGGCTGTTGCTCCGGTTCACGCCAGGCACGGTAGGTGAGCACCTCCGGCTCGGCGATGCCGAACACGTCGCGCAGCGCCGTCACGCACCGGCCGGCCAACTCGGCGTACTCGCTGGTCAGGGCCGGCAGCGCCAGCTCGAACGACCAGTTGGGCTGCGGACGGGTCGGCGCCACCCAGCCGGCGGCCAGCATGATCGGTTGCTCCGCGGTGTGCGTTGCCACACCGGTGACGAACTCGGGACCGGACGCCTCGGCGACCAGCAGATCGTCCACACCGATGAACTGGACGTAGCCGGCGCCGAGTTCGGCGGCCGCCGCGACGATCAGCACCGACCGGTCGGTGACCTCACGCAGTGCGCGTTGCAGCCGTTCACCGAAGTCGTTCCACGACATCGGATCACTCCCCCAGGTCGTGCAGGACCGCCGCGTACTGCGGCGTGGTGAAGTCGACCACGACCGAGCGCGGCCCGCGCGAGACCACGGCGCGGCTGCCCCCGGGCAGCGTCCAACGCGCCGAGGCTCCATCGCCGGTGGTCAACTCGGGCCGGCCCCAGCGGCTGCGGCCCTCGCGGACGAGCAGCGCGTAGTGGTCGTCGAGAAAGGCCTCGGCCTGCTCGCCCGGCTCGCGCACTACGTCGGTCGTCCAGAAGCTGAACGAGCCGACCTCACCGGACGGCAGCGTGATGATCGCCACCGAGGGCTCGCTCAAGGCGTCGAGCCGGTTGGTCATGAACTCGTCGTCGTCGGGAGTCCAGCCGACCTCGGTGCCCAGTTGCTGGACCTGCTCGGCAGTCCGCGGCCATTGGGCGCCGGCCCAGAAGTCGACCAGATCGCACGCCCGGCCGGGGCTCATCGCCTTCCACGTCATGACTTGAACCCTATCTACTTGAATGTCGGCAGCGTGAAGGCACGGGGGTCGAGCACGAACGGCGTGAGCTTGATCCGGCCGCCCGGCAAGGCCTGCACGAGGTCGTATTCGACCTTGATGGTGCCGTCCTTGAGCGCTTGGGTGATCGGCGAGTCCGGGTTGGCCTCGATGAATTGGCGCACCGAATCCTGCAGCCGGGAATCGGACTTCAGCACATCGTCCAGGTACCCGCTGGTGCCCTGCTGGTGACGAACGCCGTCCACCGTGCGCGCACCGAGCCCCGCATCGCCGCCCTTGGCCTCGTAGAACCTGAGCGTCGGCGGATGTCCACCCACGGTGACCTGGTCGAACCGTCCGGCGCCGGCACCCCCCGCACCGATCAGCGAGGTCTCGCCCCGCATTCTGGCGACCGCGGCCGCGGCCTTGTCACCCAGTCGCTCCGAGACGTTCTTCAGCATCTGGGCTGCAACCCGGTCGTGCGCCAGTGCCCTGAGCACCGACTGCCGCTGCCGGACGGTGAGGGTTCCCTCGTCGACCTGCCGGGTGAGGGCCCGCACCACATCGTCGGTCGAGCCCTTGAGAACCTCGGGCGACAATCCGGTGCTCTCGACCAGCCGGCTGAGCCGGTCGTGAGCCAGGTGGGAGCCGTCGAGTGCGGCATCGCGAGCGGACACCCGGCCGTCGTGCGCGGCACGCTCGGCGTCGCTGACCGTGAAGTCCTCCGGTGTTCCCTTTGTGGCCTTCTCGAACGGGAGGTCGGTGTGACCGGGTCGGTTGGTGTCGGCGATCCAGCCGCTGTGGTCGCGCAGCTTGCCCGCCCTGTCGCGGTAGGTGCCGTCCGGATCACCGGGCACGTGGCGGCGGCCGTCCGCGTCGAAGGTGTAGGGCCGGCCGTGGCGATCCTGGAGCGGACCACCGTCCGGGGCCTGGGTCGGCGCGTGCGCGCTCGCCGGGTCGGCGTGACCCGCGTGGGCTCCGGCGTCGAGGTGGGTGCTCGGCCCAGCGGCCTGGCCGTCGATGCCTGTCGCGGCGGAGCGACCCCCCTCGACGTGGGTGGCGGCGGCATCGGGCGCGCCGCCCGGATGGGTGCCCGGCTCGGGATGGGCCGTGGCCGGCTCCGGATGCGTGGACGCCCCCGGCTGAGTGCCAGGCTCCGGGTGGGTGGACGGCTCGGGAGGCGCGGTCGCCTCCGGCCGAGTGCCCGTGGCCGACTCACTAGCCGCCTCCGGGTGAACGCCATTCTGCGGCTCACTGGATGCCGCCGGCCGAGTGCCCGGCTCCGGCTGCGTGCCCGGCTCCGGCTGCGTGCCCGGCTCCGGCTGGGCGGAGGCCTCCGGCCGGCTGGTGGCCGGCGTCTCGGTGGTCTCGTGCGGCGCATCGGTCTCGTGCGTCGTGCTGGCCTCGGCCTGATCGGGCCTGGTGGTCGCCTCGGGAGCCGGTTGCTGACCGTTCGTCCCGGCCTCATCCGCCTTACCTGCCGGCACCTCTGCCTTGCCGGCCGGCACCTCGGGATCGGCCTGCGCCGCCGGCCGCCCGGCCGGGGCGTCCACGTCCGGCTGGGTCTGGGCAGAGGGCCGGGTGCCCGGAGGATCGAGGTCGGGAGCCGCCGAGTGCGGGGGCGTGGCACGCGGCACGTCCACCTCCGGGCCACCGAACAGGTTCTGGCTCACCGGCCGGTCAGCGTGCGTGGGCGTGAGGTCGGGCACGACGTCGTCCAGCACGCCGGGGCCGCCGAACTTGAGCTTCGCGCCGTCCCGTGCCAGGTCGTCCGCCAGGTTGGTGGGCAGGTGGTCGGCGAACTTGAACACCTTGCTCAGCACCGGAATGGCGTGGATGCCGCCCTTGACCAGGAACGAGCCACCCGGAATCGCGAAATCGGCCACGGCGCTGGTGATCTTCGCCACCCGTGCCCCGATGCTCGCCGCCTTCAGCCCCGCCCCGACCTGGCCGGCGCCCGGAATGAACATGGTGCCCACGTTGAGGAACGACTCGGTGAAGGTGGCGACGCCGTCTTCCTTCCACTTGTGGAACGGATCATCGGCGTTCAGGTCGATGCCGACCAGGCCCGCGCCGACGGTGGCGGTCATCTGGTTGCGTTCGTCGATCCACTGGGACACCGCGCTGTCGCCGTTGCCGGTCATCTTGAGCGCACCGTTCAGCAACTGGGCGACCGGGCTCGCGGTCACCGCCAGTGACAGCAGCAGGTTGCCGGTGCCCATCCAGGCCTGTCCGGCATGCCCCCAGTCACCCCAATCACCGGTTTCGGGGTTGTAGCTGATCAGTGAACCCAGCCCTTCGACCGTGCCCTTGCCGAACTGATAGAAGCCCTCGCCGGTGGACTCGCGACAGTTGCGCTCCTCCTGCGCCGCGTAGCCCCACGGCATGGGCGCCTCGGGATTGGTGAACGCCTCCTTGGGGATCGGCGGGATGACCTTCTTGTCCGCCGGCAGGCTGGTCAGCCCGTTGATCGAGGTGGCACAGATGGATGCGGCCTTCGACACCCGCGCGTAGATGGCCGCGATCTCGTCGATGTAGGCCTCATTCTCTTCGACGGTGCCGGTGTCCTCCTTCCAGCTGACCTTGACCTTCTCTTGCTCGTTGCCCCACGCGGAGTTCCACCACGCCACGACGTCATCGCCCAGATTGGAGTCCTTGGCCTCGTTCCTATTCACCCAGACGCCCTCGATCACCCGATCACGGAAGGCCTGGGCGCGAGTCTCCCAACCAGAGAGGTCGGGTTTGATCGCCGCGAGCGCCGCGGCATAGGTGTCGAGATAGTCGGCCATCGCCTCGAAGGTGGTCTTCAACTGCTCCGACGCGGTGGCCGGTTCGGTCATCAGGGCGTAGACCGTCTCTTGCTCGGGCGCTTCGTAGCAACCGGGGAGCTTGGTGCTCCACTCGGTCTTGATGGCATCGGTCTGCGTGTCGACGGTGCTGCCCATCGACCTGATGCCGTCGGCCGCGCCCGTGATCGCGGTGCTGTCCAGATCCGCCGACTTGGCGATCAGGCCGGCCGGGTCGACCAGGCCGTCGCCGCCGGTGGCACCGTTGCTGCTGCCGCCACCACCGTCCGTGCACGTCATCATGTGGCTCTACCCCTGGTATCCGTGGTCGGCGAAGTACTGAAAGTTGCCGGTGTCGGCGGCCTTGACGGCCTCGCTCTGAAACGTGGCAGCCATGTCGAGCTGACCGTTGTTGTAGGCGATGGTGGCGTTGGCCACCCCGGCCGACCCGGCACCGATGTGGTTCTGGATCACCCGCAGGTTCTCGCCCTGCTCGGTCATCACCTGATTGACGGCCTTGCTCACCTCTTCGGTCAGCACGCTGCCCCAGATGATCCCGTTGCCGATCGCCGTGAACTTCTCCTCGGTCAACGCCTTGCCCAGCGTGTCGGCGTTGGTCTGCACGGTGGTCAGGACGGCTTGCACCTCGGGGGTCTCGATCTTCCACGCGGACATTCAGCAGCCTCCTCAGTTTCTTTCCACGAGGCATCCGCCCAGCCCGGCGGCGATCGCCTCGGCCAGCCGGCGGCCACGGCCATCGTCGCCGAACGGCACCGTGAGGTCCGTCCACAGCCCGAAGGCTGCCGGCGGATCGGCCAACGCCGACGCGGCTTCGCGCGCCTCGAGCACCGGACGGGTGCCGAACAGGCACAGCAGCGGGGTGCCCGCATCGTCCACGAACTGCTTGATGTCACCGCCGCGGTACTGCACGTAGGCTCCGTCGGGGTGCACGGTCGCGGCGATCGTCACGATCGCCTCGAGGCTCGGTTCGACCTCACTTAACAGCGTCAGTTCGGTGGGCATCTCATCTCCCTGCTTCCAGTCCGGCGACCTCGCGGACGCGCTCAAGTCCCAGATCGTCGGCAAAGGCCATCAACTGGGACCACAGGCCCTGATCCGTGCGGCTGAACCGCGCCAGCAGGCTGGGTAGCCGGCGACGTCCCAGTTCGAGCACGTCGTGGCGCTGCTTCAGTTCGGTGACCTGCGGCTGCAGGTCGTGGACGGCCCGCGGCCCGATCAGCACCGCGAGCGGTGCCTCCGGACGCCGGACGCCGACCCGTTGGGCCACCCCGGGCGCCACCTCGGCCAAAGACACGAAGCCGATCGTGGGCTGGTGGCGGCTCTCCACCGCCATCAAAGTGCGGGTGGCCACCTCGATCAACGGCGCCAGATGCTGCGGGTAGGCGCCGATCGGCGCCCCGCCGGCCACGTGTTCGAGAATGCCGCGCCGGGTGCGCGCAACGGTGATGTCGCAGAACGAGCCGTCCGCAGCCCGTGCGTGCAACACCGGCGAGTCGGGCATGCCGCGCCGTGCGGTCTCGGTGAGCGGGTCGATGCCGAACGGCTCGACCAACGGCTCGGCCAACCCCCACACGTCCAGCTCGGCACCGCCCAGGCCCTGGTGCACGGTCTGCGCCAACCGGCCCACCTGCGTGTCGGCGACCGCCCGCTGGTGGCCGAAGATGTCGTAGGCCAGCAGGCCCCGCGGATCATCCGACGGGGTCAGAAAGCGTGCCGTCCGCTGCCCCTCGGCGGCGCGCGGCGTCCACAGGTCGGCAAAGCCGCTGATCGGAAAGCCGGTCAGGCCGTCGTAGACATCCTGGTCGGACCGGACCGCCCAGAAGCCGCCGGCCCGGTTCATCGCCAGCGAGACGAACGGGCTGAGCCGCGCCGCTTCGCCGGTGACCAGCACCGGACGCAGGCCCTCGCTGAGCGTCCACTGAAGAAACGACTGCAGCGGGTCGGTGAGCAGCACCTGCAAGGCATCCGAGACGTAGACCGCATACTCGTCGGTCCACTCGTCGGCAAGAGGGTGAACGATGCGCATGATCAGGGCAGGTACGACTTGGCCTTGGCCATGGTCTGGATCGCGATGTCGTCGTTCTTGCTCAGCGATTCGCGCAGCGTCTTGATGATCTGCTTCACCTCGTCGCCGGCGTCCTTCCACTGCTTCTCCATGGCCTGGTAGCCCTCGCTGACGTCCTCGGCCTGGTACTCGGCCATCGCGTTGTTGACGTCGCCGTCGTGAGCGAGGATCGCGGCCTCGAGATTGCCCGCGGCAGTGTCGAAATCGTCCTGCACCTGCTGCGAGGCGCCGACGTCATAGGCATTGGTATCGGAGATCATCGGGGATCAGTCCTTTCAGCGCGGGCCGAAGCGGGCGACGGCGTCGACCCCGGCGAAGTTGGCCGAGCCTTCGCTTTGGCTGTGGGTGTCGGCGCCCTCTTCGGCGCCCTGGATGAACGACTTGTTCTGGCCGTCGATCGAGCCACAGATGCCGACCAGCGCGTTGTGCAACGTGCCGGCCACCTCGTCGCTTCTGCCCTTGAACTTGTCGAAGGCGTCCTTGGCGGGGCCGCTCATGCGGTTCTGCAGCGGCTCGGCGGCGGCGATGAACTTTTCCACCAGCGTCTTCAGATCGTCGGATTGGGTGGTGGTGCGGTTGAGCAGGGTGCCCAAAGTCTGCGTGCCCACGCTGAACTTCATGATCGAGTCCCATCCTGGTTGGGTCGTGGATTGCCGGTCAGCCTTCACGGTAGGTGGGTGAGGGCCGTTGCACGATGGGGAGCACTCCCCACCGACCCGGCACACCGTAGGCCGTGAACGGGTCACGGGTTAGGGTGAATGAAACCCCGATCCGAAGGCACCGATGAGCATTGCCCACACCTCGCCGCGCCCGCTGACGCGCGACGCCGCGCCGTCCCCGCAGGTCGTGCCGGCGCGTGCGCGTGGACTGCTCGCCACCGTGCTGGACGTGGCGCTGACTCTGGTTCCGCTGCTTGTCGCGTGGCCGTTGAGTCACACCCGGCTGCCCGCCTGGGCGGTCTGGACGATCACGCTGACGCTGGTCGTGGCGGTGGCCGCCGCGCTGCGGGCCGGGCGGACCCGCACCGGGCGCGCCCCGGCCCGGCGGCTGCTCGACGGGCGCACCGTGGCGGCGGCCTCCGCGCTGCCGCCGACGCTGCGCGAGGTCGTCCGTGGCCGGGTCGGTACCGCCGACCTGCGCGCCGGACGGGATCCGTTGCGGCTGGTGCCGGCGGGCGATCGTCCGCTCGAACCGGCCGGCTGGACGCTGTGGCAGCAGTCGAACACCGTCGGCACCGGCCCGTGGCTGCTGCTGCTCGACAATGGCGAACAGGTGCCGCTGGACGGCTCTACCCTGGTGGGCCGCGACCCCGCCAACGAGCCGGGCCAGAGTCATGCCCTGGTGGCGGTGCCCGATCTGACCCGCAGCATCTCGCGGGTGCACGCACTGCTCGAGCCCGATGCCGACTGCGTGTGGCTGACCGACACCGGCGCCACCAACGGCACCCGGGCCGCCACCCCGTCCGCCTCGGGGGGAACCGTGATCGAGCGCTGGCTGCGCCCCGGCGAACGGGTCGCGCTGCAGGCCGGAGCCACCGTGCACCTGGGCGATCGCCGGCTGCAGGTCACCCGCTCGAATCGGGCGGCCTGATGCCCGCGTCCGCACAGGTGCTGATCGAGACCACCCGCACCCACCGCAACCGGCTCGGCTCGGCGCTGGCCTACGGCGAACTCGAAGAGCGCCGCACCCCCAACACCAACAGGTTGCGGGTGCTCGGCTCGATCGTGGTGGCCGCGGTGATCTGCGCGGTGCTGGTCGGCACCAGCTTCGTGATGAACCTGCTGTCCACGCAGAAGGAGGAACAGGCGGTGGCGGCGTTCCGCACGGCGCTGGCGGCCAATCCACTCAAGCCGGGCGGCGACTGGGTGCAGGACGAGCCGACCGGCTTTCTGCGCAACAAGCGCACCGGCGTGCTGGTCGACCCGCAGACCGGTTATCTGGTCGATCGGCGCACCGGGTTGTCGAAAGACCCGCGCGGCCGGCTGATCGATCCCCGCATCGACTGGTACATCGACCCTGAGACCGGCTACTACACCGATCCGGCAACCGGATTGACGATCGACCCGCGAACCCAGCAGATCGTGCGTACCCGGTGAGCGACTACACCCGCCTCACCGTGCAGGGCACCCTCAACCGGGCCGACCTGGTGCTGCCCTCGGACGAACCGCTGGCGGGGCTGCTGCCCGAGATGCTCACCCTGCTGCACGAACCGGCGGAGCAGGCTCGTCCGCTGAGCCTGGTGACGGTGCTCGGCGAGCAACTGGTCACCTCGTTGAGCCTGGCCGAGCAGAACGTGCGGCAGGGCAGCATCGTCCGGCTGGTTCGGGTCGACGAGGCACCGCCCCCGCCCGAGGTGGCCGACATCACGCAACTGGCCGGCGAGTCGGTCGCGGCCCGTGCCGACCGGTGGAGCCGGACGTGGGGGGTGCTGGCCGCGGCCGGCGCCGCACTGGTGGCCGGCTGGCTGATCGGCGGGCAACTGCCGACCACCGGCGTCGGCACCACCTGGCTGCTGGGTGCTGCAGTCGCGCTGGCGGCGGTCGCGATCGGGCTGGCCCGGCGTGGCGGTGGCGGCGCCGCCGCGGTGGTCGCCGCCCTGGCCGCCGGCCTGATCGGCGAGTCCATGCAGGCGCTCGTGCACGACCAGCCCTGGGGCGCCGGGTGGGGTGCCTGGCTCGGTGCCTGCGCCGCGCTGGTGACGGTGGTGGCGCTGTTCGGCTACCGCGAGCGGGGCCTGGCGCTGGGCGCCGGGGCGGGTGCAGCACTGGTCTGCATCTGGGCCGGTCTCGGGCTGAGTGGCATGACGCCACTGAACTCGGCCGGCGTGGTGGCCCTGGCGGGCGCGCTCGCGCTCGGCGTGCTGCCCGGCCTGGCGATGACCACCTCGGGTCTCGCCGGCCTGGACGACCGGGTGATCGAAGGCGCCACAGTCCGCCGGGCCGAGGCCGAGCAGGCCGTCGAGGCCACCCACCGCGGCCTGAACTGGACCTGCCTCACGATCGCCGCCGGGACCGCGGCGGCCGGCCTGGTGCTGGCCGGTTCGAGCGACCCCTGGGCGCTGGGATTGGCCGGCGCGGTGGCCGCGGTGGCGGCCCTGCGCACCCGGGTGCTGCCGTTGGCGCCGCAGCGGCTGGCGCTGTTCGCGGCCGCCATCGCGATCGGCGGCGGGCTCGCGGCGACCGGCCTGCACGCCTCGCCGACCTGGACGCTGACCGCCCTGGTCGCGCTCGCCGCCGCGCTGGTCGTGCTGACCGGGCTGCGGCTCAGCGACAACGTGATCGCCCGGCTCGGCCGGCTGGGCAACCTGATCGAGATGCTCGCGGTACTGGCGGGTGTGCCGCTGCTGCTGGGCCTGCTCGGCGTGTTCCGCGACCTGTTGGCGGCGTTCTGATGCCGCGGCTACGGCTGACGTGGCCGGGCGCGGTGCTGCGGGCCTCGGTGCCGGGCGAGCCCCAGCGGCTGGCCGCGCTCGATGCGGCGATCCGGGCACCGTTGCCGTTGAGCACCGGGGTCGGCGTGCTCGGTGCCGGCCCGGACGCCCCGACCGCGCTGGTCGCCGCGCTGGTGGCGGGGGTGCTGGCCGCCCGGCGTCCGCACCGGGTGTTGGCGGTCGGGGCCTCGGCGGCGGAGCGGGGCATCGCCTGGCACGCCGGTCTGGGTTCGTCCGCCCGGGCCTCGGACGACGCGGTGAGCCGGCGCGGCGCCGCCAACTCGGGGGCCGAGGCGACCGAGGGCCTGGCCCGTACGCCAGGGGACCTGTTCGCGCTCGACCTGGGTGCGCGTCCTGAGCGCTGGTGGCAGGCGGTGGCCCCGATCACCCGCTTCTTCGACTTCGTGGTGACCGACTGGGGCACCCCGAGCGATCCGGACGATGCCCGCGCCGCCGGCGCCGTGCTGCTGGTGGTGACGGACGCCCGGCGCGCCTCACTGCAGGCCGGCGTCGACCTGGCCCATCGGCTGACCACCGAGCACGCCGC
>RRZU011577610.1_pt1 | contig 29042 bp, 22 predicted proteins | sample 2165561 | NCBI WGS metagenome assembly RRZU01 (sample SAMN10456909, study PRJNA506462) | wastewater metagenome | isolation source: wastewater sludge | place: USA: Moscow, Idaho | reverse complement strand
GCTCGGTGGCGATGATGCTGCGCTGCCGCTCCTCGCTGGCCAGGATGTCCTTGAGGTCCTGGATCTTCGCCTCGAGCGTCAGCAGGTGGTCGATGATCTTCTGCCGCTCGAGGGCCGCGAGGCGGCGCAGCTGCATGTCGAGGATCGCGGTGGCCTGCACCTGGTCGATGTCGAGCAGGTCCATCAGACCCTCGCGGGCCTCGTCGGTCGACGGCGAGCGCCGGATGAGCGCGATCACCTCGTCGAGCGCGTCGAGCGCCTTCACCAGGCCGCGGTAGATGTGGGCCTGCTTCTCGGCGTCGTCGACGGTGGCGCTCGCACGGATGAGCGCGATCACCTCGTCGAGCGCGTCGAGCGCCTTGAGGTAGCCGAGCAGGATGTGCGCCCGCTCCTCGGCCTTGCGCAGCCGGTAGGTCGTCCGACGGACGATGACGTCGATCTGGTGGTTGACCCAGTGCCGGATGAAGCCCGAGATCGGCAGCGTCCGCGGCACGCCGTCGACGAGCGCGAGCATGTTCGCGCCGAACGACTGCTGCAGCGGCGTGTGCTTGTAGAGGTTGTTGAGCACGACCTTGGCGACCGCGTCGCGCTTGAGCACGATGACGAGCCGCTGACCGGTGCGACCGGAAGTCTCGTCGTTGATGTCGGCGATCCCGCCGAGGCGGCCGTCCTTGACGAGCTCGGCGATCTTCAGCGCGAGCGCGTCGGGGTTGACCTGGTAGGGCAGCTCGGTGACGACGAGGCACGTGCGGTTCTGGATCTCCTCGACCTGCACGACCGCGCGCATGATGATCGAGCCGCGGCCGGTCCGGTAGGCGTCCTCGATGCCCTTGCGGCCCATGATGAGCGCGCCGGAGGGGAAGTCCGGGCCCTTGATGATGCCCATGCAGGCATCGAGCAGCTCCTCCTTGCCGGCGTCGGGATTCGCCAGCAGCCACTTCGCCGCCTCGGCGACCTCGCGCAGGTTGTGCGGCGGGATCTGCGTCGCCATCCCGACCGCGATGCCGGCCGAGCCGTTGACCAGCAGGTTCGGGAAGCGCGCCGGCAGGACGACCGGCTCCTTGTTCTTGCCGTCGTAGTTGTCCTTGAAGTCGACGGTCTCCTCGTGGATGTCGCGCACGAGCTCCATCGCCAGCGGCATCATCTTGCACTCGGTGTATCGGCTCGCCGCCGCGCCGTCGTTGCCCGCCGAGCCGAAGTTGCCCTGGCCGTCGACGAGCGGGTAGCGCATGGACCACGGCTGGACGAGGCGCACGAGGGCGTCGTAGATCGCGCTGTCACCGTGCGGGTGGTACTGCGCCATGACGTCGCCGACGATGCGCGCGCACTTGTTGTAGCCGCGGTCGGGCCGGAAGCCGCCGTCGTACATCGCGTAGATGATCCGGCGGTGCACCGGCTTGAGGCCGTCGCGCACGTCGGGCAGCGCGCGGCTCACGATGACGCTCATCGCGTACTCGATGTAGCTGCGCTGCATCTCGACGTTGAGGTCGACCGGCTCGACCCGATCGACGGTGGAGGGGGGTAGGTCAGTCACGAATCCGTCTACCTCTCAATGACATTCGTAAGCACGAGACAGGTCGTCGACGCGTCAGGCATCGAGGAACTGCACGTCGCGGGCGTTGCGCTGGATGAAGCTGCGGCGGGACTCGACGTCCTCGCCCATGAGCACGGAGAAGATCTCGTCGGCCGCGGCCGCGTCCTCGAGGGTGACCTGGAGCAGCACGCGGGAGTCCGGATCCATCGTCGTCTCCCACAGCTCCTGGTAGTTCATCTCACCCAGACCCTTGTAGCGCTGGATCGGGGACTCCTTGGGCAGCCGCCAGCCCTGGGCGAGCCCGGCCGCGACCATCTCGTCGCGCTGCCGGTCGGAGAAGGCGAACTCGTGCTCGTGGTTCGTCCACTTGAGCCGGTAGAGCGGGGGCTGGGCGAGGTAGACGTAGCCGGCCTCGATGAGCGGGCGCATGAACCGGAAGAGCAGCGTGAGCAGCAGCGTCCGGATGTGCATGCCGTCGACGTCGGCGTCGGCCATGAGCACGATCTTGTGATACCGGGCCTTGAGGATGTCGAAGTCCTCGGCGACCCCCGTGCCGAAGCCGGAGATGAGGGCCTGGACCTCCTGGTTGGCGAGCACCTTGTCGATGCGCGCCTTCTCGACGTTGAGGATCTTGCCGCGGATCGGCAGGATCGCCTGGTTGAAGGGGTTGCGCCCCGCCTTGGCCGAGCCGCCCGCGGAGTCGCCCTCGACGATGTAGACCTCGGAGATCGTCGGATCCTTGGACTGGCAGTCCGACAGCTTGCCGGGCAGGCCACCGGACTCCATGAGCCCCTTGCGGCGGGTCGCCTCACGCGCCTTGCGAGCCGCCATCCGCGCGACCGAGGCCTGGATCGCCTTGCGGACGATGTCCTTGCCCGGGCCGGGGTTGCGCTCGAGCCAGTGGCCGAGGCGGTCGGTCATCGCGGACTGGACGAAGCCCTTGACCTCGGAGTTGCCGAGCTTGGTCTTCGTCTGGCCCTCGAACTGCGGCTCCCCGAGCTTGACCGAGACGACGGCGGTGAGGCCCTCGCGGATGTCGTCGCCCGTGAGGTTCTCGTCCTTGTCCTTGAGTTGGCCCTGCTTGCGGGCGAACTCGTTGATGAGGCGGGTCAGCGCGGCGCGGAAACCCTCCTCGTGGGTGCCGCCCTCGTGCGTGTTCACCGTGTTCGCGTAGGTGTGGACCGACTCCGAGTAGGCCGTCGTCCACTGCATCGCGATCTCGAGGGAGAGGGCGCGGGAGGGGTCCTCGAGCTCGAAGTCGATGACCTCCTCGTGGACGGCCTCGGTCTTCTTCGAGGCGTTGAGGTGCTTGACGTAGTCGACGAGCCCGCCGTCGTAGCGGTAGACGACGGTCCGCGCCTTCGCCTTGCCGCCGGCGTCGGTGCGGACGCCGCCCTCGCGTGCCTCCAGGGCCGCCTCGCTGTCGTCCGTCGCGTCGGCGCCGGCCGGCCGCTCGGGGTCGGAGGCGGCATCGCCGGTCGCGGCGCTGTCCGGAGCGTCCTCGTCGTCGCCGATGACGTCCTCGGCGACCGCGACGGCCTCCTCACGCTCGTCGGTGAGGGAGATCGTCAGGCCCTTATTGAGGAAGGCCGTCTGCTGGAAGCGCGCGCGGATCGTCTCGAACTTGTAGTCGACCGTCTCGAAGATCTCGGGGTTGGCCCAGAAGGTGATCGTCGTCCCGGTCTCGTCGCTGGGCTCCATCTTCGCCAGCGGCGCCGTCGGCACCCCGTGGTCGAAGGACATGCGGAAGACGTGGCCCTTCTGGCGCACCTCGGCATCCAGCCGCGTCGACAGCGCGTTGACGACCGAGGAGCCGACGCCGTGCAGACCACCGGAGACCTTGTAGCCCCCGCCGCCGAACTTGCCGCCGGCGTGCAGCTGGGTGAGCACGAGCTCGACGGCCGAGACACCCTCGGCCGCGTGCATGTCGGTCGGGATGCCGCGTCCGTTGTCGCGGACGCGGATGCCGCCGTCGGCCAGGATCGTCACGTCGACCCGGTCCGCGTGCCCGGCGAGCGCCTCGTCGACCGCGTTGTCCACGATCTCCCACACGAGGTGGTGCAGGCCGCGCTCGCCGGTCGAGCCGATGTACATGCCGGGGCGCTTGCGGACCGCGTCGAGTCCCTCGAGGACCGTGATGGCGCTCGCGTCGTAGGCCGGCTCATCGGTCGGCTCCGGGGTGGGGCCTGGAGTGCTCGGCTCCGGGGGTGTCCCCGGGGTCACCGCGGACGCAGCGGACACGGCGTCGTCCTGGTAGTGCTCGCGCGATGGCGTGTCGGACGGATCGGACACGGTGCTCCTCGAAGTCGTCGCAATCGTCGGCAGATGCCCCACTTGCGCTCGGCGACGATGGCCGACGCCGGGAGGTGCCCAGTGATCCGGCACCGTCGTCCTTCGGATCACGATCCGGGAGGGGATCGCGGCCTCGGACGGTGCTCCGGACTGCGGTCTGGGTGCCCGGCCCCGAAGTGCGGGTCGAAACGCAGATAGGAGCCTCAGTCTACCTCCTCCACGAGGCCTGACACGCCATTCTGGGGCCCGGAAACGCCGGTGAGAGCCCGGATCCGGGGTGCTGCCGTGTCCCCGTACGTCACCGGAGGCGTTCACGGCGCAGAGCGCCGATCAGCCGGCCCGCGCGAGCGGGGCGGGACGCGGGTCAGCCGTAGGTGTCCCGGGGGCCCGGACCGGCGGCGCGACGGGGGCCCTTGCGCCACGACGGAGCGCTCGGCCCGACGATCTGCAGCGACGTCACGACGCCCGGCCCGGCCTCGGCCTCCAGGCGCCCGAGAAGGGTGGAGGTCATGTAGCGCAATTGGGTCGCCCAGGCCGTGGAGTCGGCGCGGACGAGCAGCTCGCCGTCGGTGAAGGTGACCGGCGTCGAGTGGGCCGCGACGTCCGGCCCGACGATGACGGGCCAGCGCCCCATGACCGCGCCCGCCGAGACGTCGACGTTCCAGCCCCGGTCGAGCAGGAGGCGGTCGATCTGCTCGCCGATGAGGGCCGGGTCGCGGCCGTCCTTCGTGCTCGTCGAGTACGTCTGCTCGATGGGTCGACGGCGCTTACGGCGCGGCGCCGAGCCGGGGCGTAGGCCCTTCTCGGCGGCAGCGGCCCGCGCCCGTGCCAAGGCCGCCGCGGCCGCGACGTCCGCGTCACCGGCCGGGCGAGGGGTCGTCGCCTGGGTCCTCGCTGGGGTCGTGGGGTTCGCCGCAGGGGTCGGGAGCTCGGGAGGGTCACTCATCGGCCGGATCCTGGGCCGTGCCCGGCTCGCTCGGCGACTGGATCGTCGGCTCGCTCGTCGGCTCGCTCGGCGACTGAGTCGGTGGCTCGCTCGAGGGGTCGACCGGCGCGTCGGACGTCGAGTCGGACGGCGCGTCGGACGTCGAGTCGGCCGACGGCTCGGCCGTCCTCTGGGTCGAGGGTTCGACCGGCGCGTCGGTCATCGGCTCGACGTGCCCGCGCCGGACCTGCACGCGGGCACCCTGCAGGAACGCCGGCACATCCTCGGGCACGGCTGCGGTGATGAGCACCTGCTCGCAGTCGACGATGTCGGCGGCCAGGCGCCGGCGCCGCCCGGCGTCGAGCTCGGCGAAGACATCGTCGAGCACGAGGATCGGGTCGTCGTCGAGGTCGCGCCGCAGGAGCCGGAAGGCCGCGAGCCGCAGCGCGAGGGCGAACGACCACGACTCCCCGTGAGAGGCATAGCCCTTCGCCGGCAGCGGCCCGAGCGTGAGGAGCAGGTCGTCGCGGTGCAGGCCGACGAGGCCGACGCCGCGCTCGATCTCCTGACGGCGCACCTGCGCGAGCCGATCGAGGAGGGCCTGGCGCAGCTGCGGCGCCTCGGGCACCTCGCCGTCCGCGAGCGCCTGGGCCGCCTCCTCGCTCAGGCTCGAGCGATAGGTCGCGCGCGCGTCGGCGTTCGAGTCGCTCACCGTGTCGTAGGCGGCGGCCAGCAGCGGCCGCAGGTCCCGCAGGAGCCGCAGCCGGGCGTAGAGCAGCTGCGATCCCACCGTCGCGAGATGCTCGTCCCACACCTCGAGCGTGTGCAGCGCCGAGCCGGCCTCCGCCTCGGGGTCGACCCCGACATCGACTCGCGCGCGCGAGCGGCGATTCGCGCCCCGGCGGGCCCCGAGCGGGCCGGCCGCCGACTTCAGGAGCGTGTTGCGCTGCCGGACGATCTTGTCGTAGTCCGAGCGCACCCCGGCCCAGCGCGGCTGCCGGGCGACGAGGAGGTCGTCGACGAAGCGACGCCGCTGCTCGGGGTCACCCTTGACGAGCGCGAGATCCTCAGGCGCGAAGAGCACCGTCCGCACCGTGCCGAGCACGTCGCGCGGGCGGGCGACGGGTGAGCGGCCGAGCCGCGCCTTGTTCGCCCGACCGGGGGTGATCTGTAGTTCGACCATCGTCTCGCGGCCGCCGCGCATCACCGCGCCGCGCACGATCGCCTGGTCGGCACCGAAGCGCACGAGCGGGGCGTCCTGCGCGACCCGGTGCGAGCCGAGGGTCGCGAGATAGCCGACGGCCTCGACGAGGTTGGTCTTGCCCTCGCCGTTGTGCCCGACGAAGGTCGTCACCCCGGGGGAGAGCGCGACTTCTGCCTGCGGGTAGCTGCGGAAGTCGGCGATGCTCAGGTGCCGCAGATACACGCCGTCAGGACGTCGATCCGCTACCCGAGGTCGGCCCGTCGCCACCACCGGTCTGCCCCGACCCTGAGGACGGGCCGGCGTCGCCCGCGTCCGAGGTCGACCGCGAGGAGGCGGCCTTGGAGCCGTCGGTGTTGCCCGAGGCGACGCCGCGGCCGCGGTTCTCCTTCTGCCGCGCCGCGTTGTTGACGTCGGAGCGATCGTCGAGCATCTGCACCGCGTGCCCGCCGAACTGACCGCGCAGCGCGGCGACGGCCTGCATCTGCGGGGAGTTCTCCTGGCGGGAGGTGAAGCGCGCGAAGAGAGAGGCCGCGAGCACCGGCATCGGCACGGCGTTCTCGATCCCCTCGATGAGCGTCCAGCGCCCCTCGCCGGAGTCGGTCGTGTACTCGCTGATCCCCTCGAGATCGGGGGTCTCCTCCAAGGCCTTGACCATGAGGTCGAGCAGCCAAGAGCGCACGACGGTGCCGCGCGACCACGCCTTGAAGGAGCCGGCGACGTCGGTGACGATGTCCTTGGCCTCGAGCAGCTCCCAGCCCTCGGCGTAGGCGTGCATCAGCCCGTACTCGATGCCGTTGTGGACCATCTTCGCGTAGTGACCTGCGCCGATGCGGCCCGAGTGCGCGAAGCCCTCCTCGCGCGGCCCCTCCGGGCGCAGCGCGTCGAAGATCGGCATCGCGCGCTCGATGTCCTCGTCGCTGCCGCCGGCCATGAGTCCGTAGCCGTTCTCCAGGCCCCAGATGCCGCCGCTCACGCCGCAGTCGACGTAGTGGATGCCCTTCTCGATGAGGGAGGCGGCGTTGCGCTCGTCGTCCTTGTAGTAGGAGTTTCCGCCGTCGATGACGAGGTCACCGTCATCCAGCAGCTCCTTGAGCGCCTCGACCGTCTCGCGCGTCGGGTCGCCGTGCGGGACCATGACCCACACGACCCGAGGCGCCTCCAGTCGCTCGACGAGCTCCTGCAGCGAGCCGACATCCGAGACGTCGGGATTGCGGTCGTACCCGACGACCTCGTGGCCGGCGCGGCGGATGCGCTCGCGCATGTTGTGGCCCATCTTGCCCAGGCCGATCAATCCGAGCTGCATGACGCGCCTTTCCGAGACGACGAGAGACGTACGGGTCCAGTGTGCGCACCGCGCAGCCGCCCGGCCACCCGATGCGCCGGAGCGCTAGCTGGCGAAGCGCACCGGCATGAGCACGTAGCGGTAGCTCGTGTCGGCGCCGGAGTCCGCGCTCTCCTGCCCGGCGAGGACCGCCGGGCGGCTCGCCTGGGTGAACGACAACCGCGCGTAGGCGGTGCCGAGCGCCCCGAGGCCGTCGAGCAGGTAGTGGGGGTTGAAGGCGATCTCGATCTCGGGGCCAGTCAGGGTGCCCTCGACCGCCTCGCTCGCCTGCGCGTCGTCGCCGGTGCCGGCGTCGATGCCGACCTGGCCGTCGGTGAAGCGCAGGCGCACCGGGGTGTTGCGCTCGGCGACGAGCGCGACGCGCTTGACGGCCTCGACGAGGGCGGCCGTCTCGACGACGACCTCGGTCTCGACGCTCGTCGGGAAGATCGAGGTCACCTTGGGGTAGTCCCCGTCGAGCAGGCGGGTCGTCGTGCGGCGCTGCCCGGCCTCGAAGCCGACGAGTCCGTCGCCGCCGGCCGCCCGGCCGAGCGCGAGGTCGACGGTGCCGCTCGGGCCGAGGGCCTTGGCCGTGTCCGCGAGGGTGCGCGCCGGCACGAGAATCGTCATCGCGATGTCGGTCTCGGTCGGATTCCACGTGAGCTCGCGCATCGCGAGGCGGTAGCGGTCGGTCGCGAGCATCGTGATCTTCTCGCCGTCGATCTCGACGCGCACGCCGGTGAGGATCGGCAGGGTGTCGCTACGGTCCGCCGCGACGCTCACCTGTGTCACGGCCTGCGTGAAGACGTCTCCGGGCACGGATCCGCTCGGCTCGGGCGTCGCCGGGAGCGTCGGATACTCCTCGCTCGGCATCTGCAGGAGGCTGAAGCGGCTCGACCCGCACGTCATCGTCACCTTGTTGCCGTCGGTCGAGACGTCGACCGGTCGGGCGGGCAGGTTGCGGGAGATATCGGCCAGGAGCCGGCCCAGCACGAGGACGGTGCCGCCTTCGGTGACGTCGGCCTGCACGGTGACGCGGGCCGAGACCTCGTAGTCGAAGGCCGACAGGGTCAGCGTGCCCTGCTCGTCGGCCTCGATGAGCACCCCGGCCAGCACCGGGACGGGAGGCCGGTTCGGCAGGCCGCGCGCGGCCCAGGTGACGGCCTCGGCGAGGACGTCACGCTCGACTCGGAACTTCACAGGGCACCTGCTCCTTCTCTGGCGACGCCGGCGAGGCGTCGATCCGGCGGGTCGCCAGGGTGGTGGCTCCGTGGCACCGCCGGGATCGTGACAGCTGGGGTGCGCGCATGCGCAGGCACCGACTCTAGCCGCACGCCAGAGCCCGACCAACGACAACTGCGCGCGCCCTGTGCACAACTCGTCGTCGTCAGCTCGTGGTGGGTCTCCTCCTTCGTCACCTCGGTGGTGCTCAGGTCGGTGCCGCGGGTGTCGATAGGGGAGCCGACAGCGAGATCTGGAGTCGCTCGTCGATCCGTGCCATTGCCGGGGTGGGCTCGTGGCGAGGCGGGTCGGCGCCTCACCAGCAGTACTCGGTGTGGGGATTTCCTGGGATAGAGATATCTCGTCATGGTCATCGGTCCTGTGGATCGTGTGGAGAACCGGCATCCGCGCAGGCCGGCAGGCGTGGCGAGGGTGTGGGCGAGTCTGCGGGCGGACCGTGGACAACTGCGTCCGCTTGTGGACGAGGCAGCAACTCCCACAGCGACCCCCTCCTGGGTTCACATCGCGTCAACACCTGCGCGGGGTGTCGTTCACCGGTTATCCACGGGTGATCCACAGGGGTGTCGTCGGAGCGACCTCCGGGTTGATATCCACAGGGTTTTCCCCAGCTGTGGAGACATCGTTGCACGTCAGTGACATGTCGCCGCTGTCCCCAATTCTCCTGAGCGGCAGTCGTCCACAGGTGTGGACAGCATTGTGGACAGATGTCTTGAACGGCCCCTCGGCACCCCTTGTGGACGGTTGCTCCAGACCTGTTGATCCCACGCCACCGGACGCCGCGTGACGTTCGTCATGTGGATGTCCGTGTGACGAACGCAACGACGCCTTCGGACGTCGATCAGCCCTCTGGCCTGCGAGGACACCGTTCTAGCGCCGGTGTGGACCGTGCTGCCGGCGCAGGGCCGCGTGCGGGCCCGAGGCCGCAGAGGTCGGGCGCAACGGGTGTGGACAGCGCGCGGATTGTGCCGCGCGAGAACCAGGTCGGGCGTCCTGCTACCTGTGGATGACGAATGAGCCGGGCGCTGGCTCAGCGACCGATCGATTCAGGGAGTCGTGTCGGTCAGCGCGCCTGGTGGTTCTGCTGCGACCGGATCCGCGTCGTCAGCTCGGTCACCTGGTTGTAGACCGAGCGCCGCTCTGCCATGAGGGTGCGGATCTTGCGGTCGGCGTGGATGACCGTCGTGTGGTCGCGCCCGCCGAACTGCTGGCCGATCTTCGGCAGCGACAGCTCGGTGAGCTCGCGGCACAGGTACATCGCGACCTGGCGCGCGTTGACGAGCACCCGAGAGCGCGAGGAGCCGCACAGGTCCTCGATCGTCAGCCCGAAGTAGTCCGCGGTCTGCGCCATGATCGTCGCCGCCGTGATCGCGCTCGCCTGCGTGTCGGGCATGAGGTCCTTGAGGACGATTTCCGCCAGCGACAGGTCGACGGCCTGCCGGTTGAGGCTGGCGAACGCGGTGACGCGGATGAGGGCGCCCTCGAGCTCGCGGATGTTCGTGCTGATCCGCGAGGCGATGAACTCCAGCACCTCGTCGGGGATGCTGAGCCGCTCCTGGACCGCCTTCTTCGACAGGATCGCGATCCGCGTCTCGAGGTCGGGCGGCTGGACGTCGGTGAGCAGGCCCCACTCGAACCGGCTACGCATCCGCTCCTCGAAGCCGGACAGCTGCTTGGGCGGCACGTCGGAGGTGATGACGACCTGCTTGTCCGCGTTGTGCAGCGTGTTGAAGGTGTGGAAGAACTCCTCCTGCGTCTGCATCTTGCCCGAGAGGAACTGGATGTCGTCGATGAGCAGGACGTCGATGTCGCGATAGCGGCGCTGGAAGCTCGCGGCCTTGTCGTCCCGGATGCTGTTGATGAAGTCGTTGGTGAACTCCTCGGAGTTCACGTACTTCACGCGCACGTTGGGGTAGAGGCTGCGGGCGTAGTCGCCGATCGCGTGGAGCAGGTGGGTCTTGCCGAGCCCGGAGTCGCCGTAGACGAAGAGCGGGTTGTACGCCTTGGCCGGCGCCTCGGCGACCGCGACCGCGGCCGCGTGGGCGAAGCGGTTGCCCGCGCCGATGACGAAGGTGTCGAAGGTGTACTTCGGGTTGAGTCGAGCCGGCTCGGTGTCCGGGCGTGGCGTCGTCGACCGCGCGGCGCGCCGGTCGCCGAACGGGAGCTCGGAGATCGGGTCGTCACCGGGGTCCGAGGAGCGGCTCGGGTGACCGGCGCTCGGCTGGTCGGGACCGGTGTGCGCGGTGGTGTCGGTGCCGGGCTCCGAGAAGGACGAGGCGGCCGCAGGTGTCTCGGCGCCGCCGGAGGCGGAGTAGCCGGACAGGATCGGCTGGACGTGATCGTCGCTGGTGGCGCGCAGGGCCGGGTCGATCGTCACCGCGAGGCGGACCTCGCCGCCGGTCTGGGCCGAGAGCGCCTCGATGAGCGCCTCGCGGGCCCGCCGCTCGACGATGTCCTTGGTGAAGTCGTCGGGGACGGCGATGAGAGCGGTCTCCTCGACCATCGCGACGAGCGTGGCCTGGGCGAGGAACGCCCGCTGCGGCGCGGGGATTCCGCCGTCGTTGAGGGCCTGCAACGTCGCTTGCCAGATCTTCGGAGCCTCATCCTGCACGCGGTCACTGTACGCGGGCCCGCAGCGACCTGCCGCCCCTCGTTGCGGCGCGGGGCCCGGTTCGCGATGCTCCACCGCCTCCACAGCGGGGCGCTGACGGACGTTTGCCCTGGTCAGCGTCGTGTGCGCAGATCGCACGGATGTCCACACCGCTATCCACAGAGTGTGGATATCTGTCGCGGTCGTGATATGCGCGCGTTTGACCCCCGTTTGCGCGCTGCCGTACCGTAGACCTCTGGCCCCAATTCCGGTCGTTTTCGCGTGCCCGTCGTCCGACCCGCAGCCCCGCTGTCCGTGAGTACAGATGTCATCTGTGCCTGTGACCTCGCGTGCCGCGTGGAGGCGGGCGTCCGATCTCGACCGGGCGTTCGATCCTTAATAGTACGGAGAGCATCGTGAGCAAGCGCACCTTCCAGCCCAACAACCGTCGTCGCGCCCGCACGCACGGCTTCCGCCTGCGGATGTCGACGCGCGCCGGTCGCGCGATCCTCGCCGGGCGTCGCCGCAAGGGCCGCGAGAAGCTCTCGGCCTGATCCACGACGACTGCTGATCTGGGCCGCGCGTGCTCCCCGCACGCCACCGCCTGCGTCGCTCCGCCGACTTCTCGGTGGCGGTGCGCGGGATCAGATCGGGTAGCCGGCTCGTGGTCGTCCACGCCCGCCGAACCGACGCGCCCGCCGGACAGCCGGCCCGCGTCGGTTTCGTGGTCTCCAAGGCCGTGGGCAACGCGGTGGTCCGCAATCGCACGAAGCGGCGTCTGCGCGCCCTCGTCGCGACACGGCTCACCAGCGCGCCCGACGGCGTCGATCTCGTGATCCGGGCGAATCCGGCGGCCGCGTCGGCGACGACCACCCAGCTCGAGCGCAGTCTCGACACGGCGTGGTCCGCCGCCCTGCAGCGGCTCTCCCAGCCGAGGTCACGTGAGACGCCACGGAGTGAGACGCCTCGGACCCGGGCGACGTCGGCGGTGCCGCAGTCGTGACGGCCCGGAGCTGGGCGGCGCGGCCCCTTGTCTGGTTGGTGCGGGGCTATCAGCTCTTCCTGTCCCCGCTCCTGCCGGCGAGTTGTCGCTTCTACCCCAGTTGTTCGGCGTATGCGGTGACGGCCTTGCAGCGGTTCGGCCCGGTGCGGGGCACTGTCCTCACCGTCCGCCGCCTCGGCCGATGCCACCCGTGGAACCTCGGCGGGGTGGACCACGTTCCACGGCGCGGACGCGACGGGCGCCCGATCCGCGAGAATGAGTGGCGTTGGTCGGGTTCGGGCAAGATCGATGCAGTCACCGATCCGGTGATCGAACCCGTGGGTCGGGCAGACTCGCAGGGCCCGCCCGAGCGCGAGGCGTAGCGCAGGACACGCAGGCCATTCCGCCTCCTCAGGGGGTGGGTGACATCGACAGACGGGTCGTGGGACCCCTCAGCGAAGGACAGGCGTACAGGCATGGAGAGGTCGTTCTGGGAGCAACTGCTCTGGCCACTGGAGTGGTTCGTCGAGTGGGTGCTCGTCGCCTTCCACGCGATGCTCACGACGATCGGCATGCCGTCGGCGTCGGGGTGGACGTGGGCGCTGTCCATCGCGGGCCTTGTCGTCGTCCTGCGCATCCTGCTCATCCCGCTCTTCGTCAAGCAGATCCAGTCCTCCCGGCGGATGCAGCTCATCCAGCCGGAGATGCAGAAGATCCAGAAGAAGTACAAGGGCCGCACGGACCCTGACTCCCGTCAGGCGATGTCGCAGGAAACGATGGATCTGTACAAGCGGACGGGCACGAACCCGCTCAGCTCGTGCATGCCGATCCTTATCCAGTCGCCGTTCTTCTTCGCGCTCTTCCGCGTGCTCAACCAGCTCGGCCAGGTCGCGGCGGGGACGCGCCCGCCGGCCGGGCCGCTCGGTCAGGATCTCGCCCGCGAGGCGGAGCAGTCCGACATCTTCGGTGCGACGCTGTCCTCGACCTTCCTCTACTCCGATTCGGTGTCGGCCAAGGTCGTCACGGTCGTCCTCATCATCCTCATGTCGGTGACGACGTTCCTCACGCAGCACCAGTTGATGCGCAAGAACATGCCGGCGTCGGCGCTCGAGGGTCCGTTCGCGCAGCAGCAGAAGATGCTGCTCTACATCCTTCCCCTCGTCTTCGCGATCTCTGGTGTCAACTTCCCCATCGGTGTGCTCATCTACTGGTTCGTCACGAACCTGTGGTCGCTCGGCCAGCAGTTCTACGTGATCCGTCGGATGCCGGCGCCCGGATCGCCCGCGGAGAAGGCGCTCGAGGAGCGTCGTCGACGCCGTGGCAAGGAGCACAAGTCCTTCAGCATCCCTGGGCTGCACCGTGACGAGGACGCGGTCGAGGAGGCCGACTCCGGCACGGCGACGTCGTCCGGGTCATCCGCCGGCTCGCGTCCGTCCGGATCGCGTCCGCGCAACGCTCAGCCGCCGTCGCGCCCGTCGGGTCAGCGCCAGCAGCCCAAGCGTCGCAAGAACAAGAGATAGAGACCCCAGGGTCCTCTGCGTCGTCGCCTCGGGGGAGGCGTCGACGCGGGCGGGCCACGCACCGTCAGTCGAGACGCGCCGCAGGAGTTGCGTCGCGAGGAAGTGAGCAGCGTCGATGAGCGACACACCCCACGTCGAGCAGGGCAGCGACGAGCAGGAGATCACCCCGCAGGCCAGCCTTGAATCCAGCCAGGCCACCGAGGGTCAGATCTCGACCGGGCAGGCGTCATCCGATGCCGCCGAGGCCGAGCTCGCCGACAGCCTCCGCTCGGTCGAGAGTGTCGAGGGCGGCGACACCGACGAGGATGCGTCGGATCAGGACGACGACGGCGAGGACGACAGCGACGACGACGGCCAGCACGACAGCGAGACGGGCGAGGCCCAGCCGGCCGCGCGTCGAGGCTTGCGCCGTGACCGCACCGACCTGCTCGAGCGCGAGGGCGAGGTGGCGGCCGACTTCCTCGAGAGCCTCCTCGACATCGCTGACCTCGACGGTGACATCGACGTCGACATCGACGGTGATCGCGCCTCGATTGCGATCGTCGACTCCGAGGACGGTCGCGTGCCGCGTCGCCTCGTCGGCCCGGACGGTCGCGTCCTCGAGGCCCTGCAGGAGCTGACGCGCATGGCGGTGCAGGCGGCCACGGGTGAGCGGAGCCGCCTCATGCTCGACGTCGCCGGACACCGCGCCCAGCGTCGTGCGGCCGTCCTCGAGGCGACCCGCAGCGTCATCGCTCAGGTCAAGGAGAGCGGGACCGCAGTGCCGCTGGCGCCGATGACCGCTTTCGAGCGGAAGGTGGCGCACGACGAGGTCCTCGCGGCCGGTCTGGTGTCGGAGTCCGAGGGCACCGAGCCGTCGCGTCACGTCGTCGTTCTGCCTGCGTGAGGTCCGGACGGATCGCGCAGGCTCGGCGGATCACCGCATGACGCTCGACGAGCCCGGCACGTCGCTGCCGGCCGCGCCGCCGATCGCCGAGCAGGTGCTCGGCGATCGGCTGGACGCCATGGAGCACTACGTCGCGATCCTCGCGACGCGCGGGGTCGACCACGGCCTCGTCGGGCCGCGCGAGGTGCCGCGGCTGTGGGAGCGGCACATCCTAAACTGTGTCGTCATCGGTGATCTCATCGACGAAGGGGCGACGGTCGCCGACGTCGGCACGGGCGCCGGACTGCCCGGCCTCGTGCTCGCCGTCGCGCGCCCCGATCTGCACCTCCATCTCATCGAGCCGCTCCAGCGCCGCGTCACCTGGCTCGAGGGCGCCGTCGAGGAGCTCGGCCTGGAGAACGTGACGATCCACCGCGGCAAGGCGCAGGCCTTCTGGGGCGAGGTCGAGGCCGACGTCGTCACCTCCAGGGCTGTCGCCCGCATCGGTGAGCTCGTCGCGTGGTGCCTGCCCCTCCTGCGCTCCGGCGGGGAGATCGTCGCCATCAAGGGGGCGAGCGCTGCGGCGGAGGTCGAGCAGGATCACGCCGCCCTCGTCGCAGCGGGCATGCAAGCCGTCGATGTCGAGACCGTCGGCGAGGCGGTCGTCGAGGTCCCCACGACCGTCGTCCGAGTCCGCGGCACGGCCCGGAAGACCAAGCGCTCGGCCCGCGCCGAGCGGCGTGGTGCCGCCGCGTCGAAGGGTCACGGGGCTGATCGACGTGCTGCTCGCGCCCAGGATTCGAGCAAGGATTACAGCGGCTCTCGGGGTCGCCACGGCGGCTCACGAGGCACGGATGCTGGACCGGGGTCGAGGGAACGCCGAGGTCGTTCGTAGGCTGATCCCCTCCGGCGGTGTCGCCTCGGCGACCTGTCCGGTGGACCCGAGTCACGCGGAGGCCACAGGGAATTCATCCGGGCCCGCCGACCCGACATCATCGACCGACCACGGCCGGCTTGGAGTAGGCCGTCGTGGATGCGAGGAGCAGTGGTGAACAGCGCGAGCGGTGTGCGCAGCATGATCGGTCCGGACGCTATCGGTGGTGGACGCGACGCGAGACGTGGGGAGCCGACGGTGATGACGGCAACGGGCGATGGGATCGCCGTGGGTTGGCCCTCCACGGGTGAGCTCCCCAGCGGCGGACTGGGTTGGCCGTCCGTCGGGACGCACGGCTCACCGGCAGCGTCATGGGCAGGATCCCGCGCTGCGGCCGCAGCCGAGGTGCCGGCGGCAGCCGGAGAAGCAGCATCCAACGTCGGCGGAGAGAACCGCTCTGTTTCACGTGAAACGGACGGGGGCATCACCGTTTCACGTGAAACAGCTGATGCGTCGCAGGTCCCTGGTGAGGCGAGCCTCGAGGTGCCGGAGCAGACGGAGGCGCTCGACGGACCTGGGGGTGACGAGACGTCGGACGGCGAGGTGCCGGTCGTCGACGGAGCGCTGCATGGCGAGTCGACAGACGGCAAGGTCGCCCAGCCGCGGGAGTCCGCCATCGTGGCGCGGGCGCAGCGGCACACGTCGTCCCCCCTGGCACGGTCGGTCGATCCCCTTGCCTCCGAGCGGTGGCCCCGCCCGCCGGCCCCCCGCATCCTCACGATCGCCAATCAGAAGGGCGGAGTCGGCAAGACGACGCCGGCCGGCAACCTCGCGGCCGCACTGGACAAGGGAGGGCTGCGCGTCCTCGTCATCGACCAGGATCCGCAGGGCAATGCCTCCACGGCACTCGGAATCGAGCACCACTCCGAGGTGCGCAGCATCTACGACGTGCTCATCGACGAGGCGACTATCGTCGACGTCGTGCAGGATTGCCCGGACATCCCTGGGCTGCAGTGCGTGCCGGCGACAATCGACCTCGCCGGCGCGGAGATCGAACTCGTCTCCTACGTCGCCCGCGAGATGCGCCTCCAGCGGGCCCTCGCGGCCTACGCCGCGGAGGTCGGCGACGCTGCCCCCGACTACGTCATCATCGACTGCCCCCCGAGCCTCGGCCTCCTCACGATCAACGCGTTCGTCGCGGCCGCGGAGGTATTCATCCCGATCCAGTGCGAGTACTACGCGCTGGAGGGTCTTTCGATGCTCCTGCGGAACATCGAGATGATTCGTCGGCACCTCAACCCGGCGCTCCACGTCTCGACGATCCTGCTCACGATGTACGACGCCCGCACGCGGCTGTCGCAGCAGGTGGCGAGCGAGGTGCGCGAGCACTTCCCCGAGCAGGTCCTGCGGACGACCGTGCCGCGGTCGGTGCGAATCTCAGAGGCGCCCAGCCACGGGCAGACCGTCCTCACGTACGACCCGATGAGCGCGGGATCGCTCTCTTACTTGGACGCTGCCCGGGAGCTGGCGCACCGAGCCGGCTGAAGACCCCGGCGGCTCACTTCGGGCCGCGTTGTCCACAGGCCCGTTTCACGTGAAACACGAATCCACAGCCCCTCGGTGCGTCGTCGCCGTGCGGTGAGCTCGGCCGTCTAGGCTCGGCGAGGTCATCCACTAGCGCGCCCTAGACGCGCACAGCGAGGAAGAGGTGTTGCCGACGTGAGCGACCGACGACGAGGACTGGGGCGGGGACTCGGGGCGCTCATACCGACCGAGCCGACGGCGCTTTCCGCGATGACGCGCCCTCGGGACGTCTTCTTCGCCGACACCGGTGTCGAGCGCACAGCTCCCCGCATCGGCCAGATCGACACCCCCGCGGCTCGCTCCGCCGACGTCGGCACCGACTCCGGCGCCGTTTCACGTGAAACCGGTGCCTTCGGTGTCCGTCCCGACTCGACGCAGCTGTCATCTTCGGAGACGACCGACGGCATCGGTGCGCGCACGGACATCGCGTCGGAGGTCTCTCGGCACGAAGCTGAGCAGGCCGTGTCTCCCAAGGTGTCTGACCGCGCTGCCGGCGCCGAGGATGACCTCGCGCCGGTGCCCGGGGCGCGGTATGCCCTCCTGCCGATCGACGCGATCACGCCGAACGCCCGCCAGCCGCGCCAGTACTTCGACGAGGACGACCTGGCCGAGCTCGTCCACAGCATCCGCGAGATCGGAGTCCTCCAGCCGGTCGTCGTCCGCCCGGTCGCACCGGCCGGTGCCGGCGCTAGTGCGGCAGCCGCCGACCACGACGGCCAGGAGTCCGCCGACGCCACCGGCGAGGCGCCCGCCTACGAACTCGTCATGGGCGAGCGTCGCTGGCGCGCCTCCCGGCAGGCCGGGGAAACGACGATCCCGGCGATCATCAAGGACACCTCCGACGACGCGATGCTGCGCGACGCGCTCCTGGAGAACCTGCACCGCAGCCAGCTCAACCCTCTCGAAGAGGCGGCGGCCTACCAGCAGCTCCTCGAGGACTTCGGGTGCACCCACGAAGAGCTCGCGGGCCGGCTCGGGCGATCGCGCCCGCAGATCAGCAATGTCGTCCGCCTTCTCAAGCTGCCGCCGCTCGTGCAGCGCCGCGTGGCGGCAGGGGTCCTGTCGGCCGGCCACGCCCGCGCCCTCCTCGGGCTCCCGGACGCTGCGGCGATGGAGCGGCTCGCCCAGCGGATCGTCGCCGAGGGCCTGTCGGTGCGCAGCGTCGAGGAGATCGTCGCGCTCGGCGGAGACGCGGAGCGTCCGCAGCGCGCGGCTCGACGACCCGATGAGCGGATGCCCGAGCTCGACGACCTCGCGGCCTTCCTCGCCGACCGGTGGGAGACGCGGGTGAGCATCGCGATGGGCCGCCACAAGGGTCGGCTCACCGTGGAGTTCGCCTCTGTCGACGACCTCAACCGCATCCTCGAGGCGATCGGCGAGAAGCCGGTCGACGGTGCGGATCAGGCCCTGGCGGGCTGACACGACGTCGGCCCCTCGACTCTGCTTCGTGCGGTCGAGTGGTTCGGACACACAAGAGCGGGGTGGGAGCCACTGGATCCCACCCCGCTCTGTCGTGCGTACGCCTGTCCGGCGCGGCCGCGTGCTCAGCCGATGAAGGGCTCGAGCTCGCGCAGCAGCTTCGGCTTGGGCTGCGCGCCCATGATCGTCTTGACGATCTCGCCGCCGACATAGACGTTCATCGTCGGGATGCTCGTGATGCCGTACTTCGCGGCGGTCGCCGGGTTGTCGTCGGTGTTGAGCTTGACGATCTCCAGCTTGTCGCCGTGGGCGCCGGCGATCTCCTCGAGGATCGGGGCGACGGCCTTGCACGGGCCGCACCAGGGCGCCCAGAAGTCGACGAGGACGGGCTTGTCACTCTTGAGGACGTCGGCGTCGAAGGTGGCGTCGGTGGTGTTGGCGATGTTTCCCATGGGGATCTCCTTGCGGCGGATGCGGTGGACGTCGGGTGGATGCAGCGGTGTGAAGCGATCAGCCGGCGGCGGTGACGACCTCGAACTCGCCGGAGTCGATCGGGTCGACCGACTCTCCGAGCGAGGCGAGGAAGCGCTCGGCGTCCAGCGCCGCCGAGCATCCGGAGCCGGCGGCGGTGATCGCCTGGCGGTAGGTGTGGTCGACGAGGTCGCCGCAGGCGAAGACCCCCTCGAGGTTCGTGCGGGTCGAGCGCCCCTGCACGAGCACGTAGCCCTCGGCGTCGAGCTCGACCTGATCGCGGATCAGCTCGTTGCGCGGGTCGTGGCCGATCGCGACGAAGACGCCGGTGACGGGCAGCTCGCGGGTCTCGCCGGTGACGGTGTCCTTGAGCGTCAGCCCGGTGACCTTCGGGTCCCCGTGGATCGCCTCGACCGCGCTGTTCCAGGCCAGGTGGATCTTGGGGTTCGTCAGGGCGCGCTCGGCCATGATCTTGCTCGCGCGCAGGGTGTCGCGGCGGTGCACCAGCGTGACCGACCGGGCGAACTTCGTGAGGAAGGTCGCCTCCTCGACGGCGGAGTCGCCGCCGCCGACGACGGCGATGTCCTGGTCCCGGAAGAAGAAGCCGTCACACGTCGCGCACCACGAGACGCCATGCCCCGAGAGGCGCTTCTCGTCGGGCAGCCCGAGTTCGCGGTAGGCCGACCCCATCGCGAGGATCACGGCGTGAGCCCGGTGGACGGTCCCCTCCCCGTCGGTGACCTCCTTGATCGGACCGGTGAGATCCACGGCCGTCACGTCGTCGGAGACGAGCTGGGCACCGAAGCGCTCGGCCTGTGCCCGCATGTTCTCCATGAGGTCCGGCCCCATGATGCCCTCGGGGAAGCCGGGGAAGTTCTCGACATCGGTCGTGTTCATCAGCGCGCCGCCGGCGGTCACGGACCCGGTGAAGACGAGCGGCTCGAGGTTCGCCCGTGCCGCGTAGACGGCAGCCGTGTAGCCGGCGGGGCCGGAGCCGATGATGATGAGTTCGCGTACGTCGCTCACGCACAATCCCTTCGATGCGTCGTGCTCGTGGGTGTCGTGTCGAGCGCGGTTCGGTGCTCCACCCCGGGCCGGAGCCGTGTCACGTGCTCCGCCCGGCGCAACGCATACCCCAGGGGGTGTATTCCTTGCTCGACGTCTGTCTCGGGGAACGTTACCGGCTCGCTCGTTCATCCCCGCAGGACGCGGGCTCGCTCGCCGGTGCGGCAGGGCACGCGCCGGGCCCGAGCCGTCGCTCAGCGAGGTGTCATGGCAGGGCGATCGGCCCGGCGAGGACGGCCTTCGTCCCGCTCGGGGCGCCGCACTCGCGGCTCACGACGCGCACCTGCGGACCCCGGGTGCCGTCGGTGACGACGATCGCCGCGGGGGCGCCGTCGAAGCGGGCGATGTCGACTACGGTGCGCCCGGGGGCGACACCCAGGGAGTCCAGGCACTGCGTCACCCCGAGCGGGGTGCCGATCGGGCCGATCGCCGGTGACTCGGCGCTCAGGGACGGCAGGGCGGCCTTCGGGGCCTTCCAGAGCTGCGCGGCCTGAGCCGTGAGGGTGCTGGCCTCGTAGGAGAGATTCGACATCTGGATGTGCGTCGTGGCCCGCGCCGGTGTGCCGCTCGAGGCACTGGTCGAGGGGGAAGCGGCGTCAAGACCACCCTGGGGCTTTCCGGCGCCCGGGTCGAGAAGGGCCTGCTGTCCCTGTCCCGGCTCGACCCCGCTCGTCACGGAGTCGATCGGGAAGTGACCGAAGGCGAGCGAGCCGCCACCGGCGTGCCCGCCGGAGGGCCCGAGCATGTTGAGGGCGGCGACACCGCCGATCGCCACGGCGGCTGCAGCGCCCGACAGCCCGAGGAGCCACCCCCGGGAGGCGTTCCCGGCCCGCCGTGCCGGCCCGCCCGGCCCGCGGGAGGATCCGCCGCGGGGAAGGGCATGCACGGTCGCCTCGGTCGGCCCCGACGAGGGGTGCGCCGACGCAGGAGGCACAGGGGGCGCTGGGGACACTGGGGACACGGGGGACGTGGTGGCGGACGACGGCGATCGGTGGGCCTGCTCGACCGCGAGGCTGGCGGTGATGCGGTCGACGAGGTCGGCGGGCATCGGCCCCGGGTCGGGGAGCGTCGCCAGCAGCTGCTGCACCCCGGTCGGATCCTCGTCGTCCGAGGGGTGCAGGCGGGAGATCGGTCGCGTCACGATTCACACCTTCGAATGGCCAGTGGCGCGCTGTCGCATCTCGCAGTCGCGCCGGATGGTGGACGGCAGGCGATGCCGTCAGCCGATTCGACGCCCGGCACAACCGGGAGGTTCCCTGAGTCGCCCCCGAGCCCGTCCCATCGTGCAGGCAATGTCTGGCCGCTGCCCGAGGCACTGCCCCGTCCACGGCCTCGGCGCGCCAGGCGCGACACGGCCAGGTGTCGCGCGAGTCAGGGCTGGAGGACGAGCGCCAGCGCGCTCCGTCCGCGGGCGCAGCGCGACTTGATCGTCCCCTCGGCGACATCGAGGATCTGCGCGGCCTCGGCGATGCTCAGCCCGTGCATGTCGACCAGGGTCAACGCGAGCCGCTGCCCCTCGGGCAGATTCGCCAGCGCGGCCCGCACGTCGAGGCGCGTCTCGACCGAGGCGTTGCGGTCGTGCCGGTCGGCGATGACCCCCGTGTGGTCCTCGGGCAGCTCGCTCGTCGGTCGCCGCCGCCGGAGGCGGTCGAGGCAGGCATTGACGACGATCCGGTGCAGCCATGTCGTCACCGCCGCCTGGCCGCGGAAGCCGTCGGCGCGGCGGAAGGCGGAGATGAAGGCGTCCTGCACCGCATCCGCGGCCATCTCGGGATCGTTCGTCGTGCGGATCGCGACGGCCCACATGCGATCCCGGTGCCGCCGGAAGAGCTCACCGAAGGCGTCCGCGTCGCCGGCGCAGTGCGCGGCCAGGAGGTCGGCGTCGCTGGTCTCGGCGAGGGAGGCCGTCATGAGGACAGGGTGACCTCGCCGATGTGCGCGCGGTACTTGCCGTCGGAGTCGCGGGCGGCCTTGGTCACCCAGACGATGAGGTAGCGGGAGGTGCTCGCCGGGCTCAGCGTGACGCTCTGCTCCCCGGAGCCCGTCACCGAGCCGACCTTGGTCGCGCCGTCGAGGGAGGCCCGATCGGCCGCGTAGATCGTCACCGCCTGGTCACCGGAGCCGAGGTCGAGCTTCGCGCTCGCCACGCTCGAGGACTTCGGCAGCTCCAGGACGAGACCGACGCCGTCCTTCTGCCCACCGATCGTCGAGGCGTTCTTGTAGCCCTCGGAGGTCCAGGCGGTCGAGGCCTTGCCGTCGATCGCGCGCGCGGCGGCCGCGTTGTTCTCCTTGCCGTCGCCCTGGGGGTCGAAGGCCTTGGCCGAGGCGGGCACGACGGCGGCGCCGGTCGCGGCAGCGGTTCGGCTCTGCGTGGCGCGACGCTGGGCGGCGGTGCTGGGTCGGGGGCTCGACGTCGCGGTGGCCGTCGTCGTCGGGCGTGCGGCCGAGCCCTTGTTCGAGAACATCCCGGCGAGCGTCGGCACGGCCAGGGCCATCGCGACGACGATGACGCCGATGACGACGGCGAGGATGATCTTGGCGTGGCGGCCCTCGATCTCGGGGGTCTGGGGCAGCAGCGGAGCCGGGGGCGGCAGGGGCGCGTTGCGCTGCTCCTCCATCGCCTCGGGCAGGTTGAGGAAGCCGGGGTCGGCGCGGCGCTCCTCGAGCCGGCGCCGGGTCGAGGCGGCGCGGGCCTCGCGCTCCTGCTCCCGGTGCTCGCGGACCCGGGCGATCGGACCGGCACTGCCGGCGGCACCTGCTGCACCTCCGGCGGCCACGGCGACGCGCCGGCCCCCGGGGGCGCCGTGGCGGCTCGAGACCGCCGGGATCTGCTCGGTGACGGCCGGTGCGCTCGGCCGCGCGACGGGCGGGGCCTTGGGCGCGACGTGCCGCACGATCGTGTGCGACCACGGGGCGATCCGCGAGACGAGCTCGGCAGGCGTGCGGGGGCCGGTGTCGTGGTTGAGCGTCGCGCGGCAGATCGCGTCGAGATCCGGCGGCACGGCGAGGGTGATCTCCGACGGGGCGACGACGCCGCCGACGATTCGCGGCGCTGCCTGCAGGCCGGGGGTCTCCTCACCCAGAGGCCAACGCGTCGTCATCGCGGCGTACATGAGCGCGACGGTCGCGACGGCGTCGATCCGGGCGGCGCGGGCGCCGTCGGGCTCCTCGGTGCCCTCGAGCGCGGCGGCAGTGGCCAGACCGGCGATCTTGATGAGGCCCCCGTCGGTGCGGCGCACCGAGTGCGGGGTGATGTGCAGGTGGTGCAGGCCGCGCTCGGCGGCGACGGCGAGCCCGCTCGCGACCTCTCCGGCGATGCGCCGGGCCTCCTCCGGGGGCAGCGGCCCGCGGGCCACGAGGTCGGCGATGCTCGAGGACTCGGTGAGGGGCTCCTCGACGAGCCAGCTCACCTCCTCGCCGGTGCCGACGTCGAGCACGCGCACGAGCCGGTGGTCGTTGAGCGCGGCGCTGCGTCGGGCGGCGTCGACGATCGCGTCGGCGCGGGAGAGATCGGCGGGGAAGACGGTGACGGAGACCTCGCGGCCCAGCGTCGTGTCGACGGCGGACCAGACCTCGATCGACCCCAGATGGGCGCGACGCTCGGTGAGGGCATAGCGCTCGGCGATGAGTCGTCCCGTGCCTACGCCGTACACCCTTGCTCCTCGCGCTCGTGCCGGCCGACGACCGGCCCGTGTCGATCAGCCGATTCGCTCAGCCAATGTGGTTGGCCGACAACCGCACCGGCCGACGACCTGCTCGTCGGGCACAGGTCACCAGCCACCAGTCTAGGCCGACGATCCGCCCCGGGATCGCACGCCTCGCAGGCGACGCATCAGCGGATCCAGGATCTCGTCGATCTGCGTCACCTTCATCCGACGAGCGAGCGTGACGTAGACCACGACGAAGATCGGCACGCCGATGAGGAGGGCGACGATCGCGGTCGCCCGACCCCGCAGCAGCTGCTGGGCGGCGAAGAAGACGAGGAAGGTCGGGGCCGCGGCGATGAGGGAGGCGACGGTGACCCGGACGAGCGTGCGCACCGACGCGGCCATCTGCAGCCCGTCGACCCGCCGGCCGAGCCAGACGAGGGCGATGACGGCCCCGACGACATTGCTCAGCGCCTGCCCCAGGCCGACGCCGACCGCGCGATAGTCCACCGGCAGCAGCATCGCCGCGACGGCGACGGCGGCCGCCACCCCGGTGTTGACGAGCTGCAGGTAGAAGGGCGTCTTGGCGTCCTCGAAGGCGAAGAACGCCCGCTGCGCGACGTAGTAGAAGCCGAACGCCGGCAGGCCGAGCATCATCGCGGCCATCACGTGACCGATGGAGTTCGTCGTCTCGATCGTGTTGCGCGGGAAGAGGAGCGCGGCCAGCGAGGTGCCCAGGATCAGCGTCCCGACCATGATCGGGATGGTCGCGATGCCGGTGAGGCTCAGGCCCCGGCGCACGTCGCCGCGGAAGGCCTCGCCGTCCTTGCGCGCCGCGGCCCGCGACATCGAGGTGAAGAGCGCGGTGACGAGCGAGACCGTGATGAGCCCGTGCGGCGTCATGAAGAGCAGGAACGCGCTGTCGTAGAGGAGCTTGCCGGTCGCCGTGCCGGTCGAGGTGAGCACCTTGGACTGCACGACGAGCCCGACCTGCGAGACGGCCAGGGCCGCGAAGGTCCACATCGCGACGCGGCTCGCGCTGCCCAGACCGACGCCGCGGAAGCCGAAGCGCGGACGGTAGCGGAAGCCGGTCCGGTAGAGCGGGATGAGCAGGATGAGGGCCTGGATCGCGACGCCGACGGTGAGGGATCCGCCCAGCAGCAGGATCATCGACGGCGTGAAGGCCCCCGGCGCGCGCGGGTCGTGCCCGTACTGCGCGAGGAACCAGCCGAGCCCGACGATCCACACGACATTGCACAGCACCGGCGCCCACGTGAAGGCCGCGAAGCGCTCCTGGGCGTTGAGCACCTGGCCGAGCACCGTGAAGAGCCCGTAGAAGAAGATCGCCGGCAGGCAGACGTAGGCGAAGGCGACGGCGAGCTCGAAGGTGCCCTGGTCCCAGTTGTCCGCCGCGAACAGCCTGACGAGCAGCGGCGCGGCGGGGATGCAGACGAGGGTGACGACGCCGATCCCCAGGAGCGCGAGCGTGAGGAGCCGGTCGACGAAGGCGCGGCCTCCGTCGTGATCGGCGTACGCCTTGGTGATCTGCGGGACGAGCACGGCGTTGAGCACGCCGCCGGCGAGCAGCAGGTAGATCGTGTTGGGCAACGTGTTCGCCACCGACCACGCCTGCCCGGCGAGCGAGGTGCCGAAGATCGTGACGATCATCGACTGGCGCACGACGCCGAGGATGCGGGAGACGAAGGAGCCTGCGGCCATCACGGCGCTGTGCCGGGCCAGGCTGGTCGTCGTAGTGCTCATTCGCGGTCGATCTCCTTGAGGTCCTCGGAGCTGAGCCGAGGTCTGCCGGCGCGCAAGGCCCGGTAGAGACCTGCGAGGAAGACGACACCTGCGAGCCCGCCGAGAGCGAGCATGACCCAGCCGTTCGTCGGCTGGACCCGCACGCGCACCGTGGCGTCCGTGCCGAGCCTAGTGTTCTCCGGCGTGGCCAGATGCGCGGAGACCGGCACCACCCCCGCCGCGATGGCCTCGACCTGCACGCGGACCGTCGTGCGACTGCCCGGGCGGATCGTCAGCGGCGGCGGCTCCTTGGTGACCCGCAGGCGCGGAGGCCGGCCCTGCGGGTCGAGCACGAGGTGGATGTCGTGCACCTCGACGTCGAGCTGGTTGACGACCGTGACCTGCATGCTCCCGTGCTCGGCGAAGAAGTTGATCGTGCTCGGCACGACGGTCACCCCGGTCGTCAGGGTGTGCAGCCGCTGGGAGACGTCGGTGAAGAGCTCCTGCCAGGCGCTCGTCCGACCGCGCCAGCGGGAGGAGACGAGGGCATCGAGGGTGCCCGAGTCGGGCACGATCGCCGAGGTCGGCGTGGCCGAGAGCACACTCGTCAGGCCGCGGACGTCGGCGTAGGCGCTCTGCGTGCGCTCCAAGGCGGTGGACGTCAGGGGCGAGGCCGGCGGCTGGGCCCCGCTCGGGTCGGCCCGCGGGATCTCGCTCAGGTCGGCGGTCGTCGAGCTCGTCCGCGGGTCGAGGAGCTCACCGGTGCCGACGCGCTGGATCCACGGGGCGGAGCGCAGCCCGGCGAGGAGCGAGCTCAGCGCGGTCGGGTCGGGGTCGAAGCCGCGATCTGCGGCCAGGAGCACGGTCCGGCGGCGCCCGGGGGACTCCGCGAGGAGCGCGACGGTCTCGGCGAGCGCCCGCTGGGTCACATCGCCGGCGGACTGCCCGTCGGTCGCGGAGGTCAGGAGGCGGGAGAGCTCGTCGTCGGCGGCGAGGACGAGTCGACCCGATGCCGTGCGCCGGACGGCCCCGCCCGTCACGTCGGGATCCGTGTCGAGCGAGCGCGCCGGCACGAGCTGGGCGGTCGGGCCACCGGCGCCGAAGGCCGACTGGACCTCCTGCATCGCCGAGCGGCTCAGGGGCGTGCCGACCGGCCAGGCGACCCGGGCGACCCCCGCGACCTCGAGGGCCTGGGCCAGGCCGTCGTCCTCGCCGAGGTAGCGGGTCAGCGTGTCCGGGCTCGCCCCGGCCGCGACGAGGGCGGACAGATCCGGGTCCTCCCGCGGCAGCGCCCAGACCGGGTGTGTCTGCGCGAGCAGCGCGAGGCGTCGGCGCAGGCTCGCCTGCACCGGAGCGGCCGTGTCGACGGGGGGAGCCGGCGGCGTCGCGCCCGGCGTAGGGGTGGTGGTCGGCGCTGCGGGTGCCGTAGAAGGTGTGGCGGGTGGCGCGGGGGCCGTGGGTGGCGTGGATGGTGTGGCCGTCGGGGCCGGCGGAGTCGCGGGCGGAGTCGCCGTCGGGGTGCCCGCCGAGCTCGCTGTCGGTGTGCTCGTCGGCATGCCCGGCGGCATGCTCGTCGGCGCGGGCGTGGAGGGGGTGCCGGTCGCGGGGGCAGTCGGTCCCGGCGGTTCGTCATCCGCGTCGGCCCGGGTCTCGGATTCGGCCTCGGGTCCGAGGATCGCCGGGTCGACGGCCCAGGTCACGGCCTCGTCCTGGGTCGTGTCGAGGATCCGCTCGATCCGGCTCCCTGGGCCGACGGCGCGATCCCAGGCCGCCTTGCGCTCCGTGCCCGTCGCGTTGACGAGCTCGGGATAGGGGTCGAGCGTGAGCGGCGCGACGACCGCGACGTCGAGTGGTTGGTATTCCTTGCGCGTCTGGAACGGCAGGAACGTGCCGTGGGTCTGCACGACCGGTGCTCCGGGCACGCTCGACGTCCGACCTGAGGCCGTGCGGCTCGGGGTGGGCGTCGGGGTCGCTCCCCGAGTCGCCGTCGTCGTCGGAGTCGGTGCCGGGGGTGCCGCCACCACCTGCGCCTGAAGGGTCATCGGGAGCACCCCGAAGGGTCGGCTCGAGCTGATCGCGGGACCTGGGATCGTCACGTTGACCGCCGTCGTCCCCTTCGCGGGCACCGGGGCCGTCGACGTCGCGCGCGCGACGAGGCGCCCGGTCGTGCTCGGCTTGTCGGCGAACGCACGCACTTGTGTGCGCGTCAGCACCGAGCCGGGACTGCCGAGCCGGAGGGTGATCTCGACCGGTCCGGTCGTCGGCGTCGCGGCCGTGTTCGTCACGGCGACGCGCACCGCGACCGGCTGGCCGGGTGTGGCCACGGCCGGGGAGACTTCGCTGACCTGCACCTGGAGCGGGGCCGCGACCGTCTCGCGCGGCGCCGAGCTCGACGCGTCCGAGGGGCTCGTGGCTTGCGCGACACCCTCGGCCGGAACGTCGGCGCGGGTGTCTGCTCGTGCGTGTGTTCCCCCGGTGGCCCGGGCGTCGGTGCGCACGGCGTCGGTCCGCAGGGTGTCGGTCCGCACGGCGTCGTAGGCCCGCGTCGATGTTTCGGGAGCCGCGCCGGCGGGGCCGGCCGGGGCGAGCAGCGCCGCGGTGAGTCCGGTGGCGAGGGTGAGACGCCCCCACTGGTGCGGCCGATTCGCCCATCGATTCGGGAGGCACCGCGGGGCGGCGCGCCGGTCGGGTCGCGGCGCGGGGTGCGAAGGCGGCGACGAGACGGCCCCGGCGGGGTCGGCGCTGGGGCGCCCGCTCATCCCTCCCCAGCCAGCCTCTCCCACGCGAGCTGCGCGATCCGCCGTTCGTTGGGGAAGGTGAGGCGCTCCTGCACCCGACCCAGGGGGATCCAGGCGACGTCGATCGCCTCCTGGTCCGGGTCCTTCTCCACCGTGAGGTAGCCGCCGATCGCTTCGAGGAGGTAGTGGTGGACGACCTTGTGGATCCGCCGATCGTGCGTGGAGAACCAGTAGTCGATCGTGCCGAGCGTCGTCAGGACCCGGCCCTGGATGCCGGTCTCCTCCTCGACCTCGCGCTCGGCGGTCTCGATGAGCGTCTCGTCGTTCTCCTGATGTCCCTTGGGCAGACACCACTCGATGCGGCCCGCGCGATTGCGCCGTGCGATGACCGCGACCTGGGCCTGACCCTCCTGGACGTCGATGACGATTCCGCCCGCGGAGGTCTCCAGCACGGCAGGCAACCGACGGATCGGTCGACTGGGGCGCTGGGTGAAGGTCATTGAGTCACTGTAGCTACGCCGCTTGCGCGGGAGGCGGACCCCAGCGGATCCGACGGCCTGCGGTGCACGTCACCGGCCGTGCGGTGGCTCGGCGAGCCGCGTCCTGCGCGCGAGCCGGGCCGACCTCAGGCCCAGCGTCGTGCCAAGCGTTGCGTCGAGCTTCGTGCCGACCTTCGTTGCCGGACTCACCGGTCGCGGGGGTCGCCTACCCTTGGCTGCTGTGTCCGCCCCACGCCCCGAGCACCGCGCCCCCACGCAGGAGTCCGCACTCCTGCGATCGAGCAGCCCGCAGGAGAGCGGCCGCACCGAGCCGGAGCTCCTCGCGACGGCCCTGCGCGCGCTCACGCCGATCATGCCGGTGCTCACCGACCTCGGCGAGCGCTTCGCGGCGGCGGGCCACGAGCTCGCCCTCGTCGGCGGCCCGGTGCACGACGCCGTCCTCGGGCGGATCAGCGGCGACCTCGACCTGACGACCAGCGCGACCCCGGAGCAGATCGAGGCGATCGTCGCCGGCGGGGCCGACGCGCAGTGG
>RRZU011142914.1_pt1 | contig 29074 bp, 25 predicted proteins | sample 2165561 | NCBI WGS metagenome assembly RRZU01 (sample SAMN10456909, study PRJNA506462) | wastewater metagenome | isolation source: wastewater sludge | place: USA: Moscow, Idaho | reverse complement strand
GGGCAAGCCGATTGCGGTATTGCTGATTATGCTGCTGCTTACCGGCCTGGCCGCCACCGGCGCCTTGTTTACCGGCATTTTGCTTGGCTATGCCGCGCAACGGTGGTATGCAAAACATCAGCAGCACGAGGCTGCCTGAAACCACTAAAAACCCGGTGTTGCCGCTGATTGAAATACAGGACAACACCGGGTTTTTAGTGGTTTCAGGCAGCATCTTAATTTTGGGAAGCGGCTTTTATGTTTCAATTTTATGTTGATCGCCCTAGTTTTTTGAGTTAGGCAATCACTTTTTTGAGCGTTTTACCATATTCACTCAAGCGGTATGTTACTTTGGGCGGCACTTCAGGATAAAGGGTGCGGATAATGATGCCGTCTGCTTCCAGCATACATACAAATTAAAGGCAAAAGCATTAGCATACATTGGGAGTTTATGTTTACGCGCTCATTGCATCAAACGGCCGATATGGCTGCGCAAGATGAGATTTGGGGCAAAGTAGCGGGCTCGATTGACGCGGATAAAATCACCACCACACTATATTGATAACGGCGCTGGTACTCTGGCTCCGTAACTCAGCGCTGGCTGTGGGTTGAAACGTTTGGTATGGAGCGGGCAGGGATAGGATAGAGCGTCAGCCGTCTACAAGGGGGTTGACGCTTGAAGCATTTTCCCACAATGCTTGTTGTTGGCCTTGCGGTTGCAAATGGCCGACGCCGATACCGATCAGGCGGTAGGTGTTGCCTTCTTCGGGCGGCAGGCGGTGCAGGAGGGTTTCGGCGGCTTGCTTTAGGGCGGCAGCGTTGGGTAGGGCAGAGGAATAAGTAAGCGAGCGGGTAATGATGTGGAAGTGTGACGTTTTTACTTTCAGGGTGACGCTGCTGGCCTGTATGTTTTTACGCTGGATTTGTTGCCATAAATCATCGGCAAGATGGGGGAGATGGCGGTGCAATTCTGCAACAGGCACGTCTTCAGGCAAGGTGATTTCGGTGGAAATCTGCAAGCGTTCGCGGCTGGGTTTTACCGGCCGTTCGTCGATGCCGCGTGCCAGATCGTAGAGGCGGTAGCCGTATTTACCGAAATGGTGCAGCAATAGGCCGCGTTCGAGCTGGCGTAAATCGCCGGCGGTATATAACCCCAAGCGGTTCATTTTTTGTAGGGTGATTTTGCCGACTCCGGGAAATTTGCCCAGAGGCAAGGTTTGCAGAAAGGCGGCGGTTTTTTCGGGCGGCAGCACAAATTGGCCGTTGGGTTTGCGCCAGTCGGAGGCGATTTTGGCAAGAAATTTGTTGGGGGCGATGCCTGCGGAGGCAGTGAGGCCGGTTTCTGCCAGTATTTCTGCGCGGATGGCGCGGGCGGTGTGGCTGGCATAGGGGATATTTTGCAGGTTTCGGGTAACGTCGAGATAGGCTTCGTCGAGCGAAAGTGGTTCGATTAAATCGGTATAACGGGCGAAAATGGCGTGTATCTGCTGGGAAACATTGCGGTAAAGATCGAAATGCGGCGGAATATACACGGCATTCGGACACAGCCGTTTTGCGGTGGCCACCGGCATGGCAGAGCGTAGGCCGAATTGTCGCGCTTCGTAGGAGGCAGCGCAAATCACCGAACGAAGCCCGTCCCAAGCAACAACAACGGGCAGGCCGCGCAGGTGTGGTTGTTCGCGCAACTCCACCGAGGCGTAGAAGGCGTCCATATCTATATGGATGATTTTGCGGACTTGCATGGTGTTGTTTACAAAGGCTACCTGAAAATAGATATTGTACTGCGTTTGCGCGCTTGCGTGCGCCTGAGGCTACCTGAAAGCCGTGTTGGTTTTTCAGGTAGCCTCAGGGCAATGGTTTCAGCCATGCAGCAAATCGCGCAGAGCAGCGGCGAGGGTGGGAAAGCGGAAATGATAACCGGCGGCCTGCAAAGCTTTGGGCACCACAAAGCGGCCGCCGAGCACCAGATCGGCCTGCTCGCCCATCAGCAGGCGCACAAAAGGGGCGGGCACGCTGAAAATCGGTGTACGGCCGAGTTGTTTGGCGGCTTCGGCGGCAAATTCTGCCTGCGACACCAGCTCGGGCGCCACCAGATTGTAAACGTGTTTGCCTGTTTGCGGGTGTTCGACCAGCCACAGCATGGCGCCGATTACATCGGCCATGTGTATCCACACCAAAGGCTGCCTGCCAGAGCCGATTTTGCCGGCAAGGTTCCATTTTAGCGGCAGCAGCAGTTGCGGCAAAATGCCGCCGCCGTGGCCGAATACCACGCCCAGACGCACAATGGCGAGCGGGATGCCGCTTTGTTCGGCAATCGGCGCGGCGGCAGCTTCCCATTGTTGGCACAATGTCGATACAAACAGCGGTTGCGCGACGCCGCTTTCGTCTGCCGCATCAGAAGCGCCGCCCAAGGCGTTGCCGTAATAGCCCACTGCCGATCCGGAAATCACCAGTTTCGGCTGCCATGTGCGTTCGTGCAGCCAAGCGGCAAGGGCTTTGGTGGTGCCAACGCGGCTGGCGGTCAGCTCGCGCTTGCGCTCTGCCGTCCAGCGGCCTTCGCCCACGCTGGCGCCGGCAAGATTCACCACTAAATCAAACGGTGCGGCATCGTTTAATTCGGCCAGCGAAGCCGCATAAGCATAACCATTTTGCTGCTTTTGCTGCGCTGCCTGCGGACTGCGGCTCAACACGGTAATCTGCCAGCCGCTCTGCTTCAGGGCGGCGGCGAGCTGGGTGCCCATAAAGCCGCTGCCGCCGGTAATGAGTACGCGCCTGCTCATATTTTTCTCCTTTGCATCTTTAATTATTTGAGATGGGTTGGGTTTAATTCTAAAGTAAATCCGGCAAAAGGCTACCTGAAAATATTTTTATTCGCCGTCAGCCGCAATCTTATTTTGCCGCGGGCAAGGCAGGCAAGCTAAATTGTCGGGCGGTATTTGGTTTTTTCGGTTAGAATACACGGTTATTTTATCTTTATAGTTTCAGAGAGCCGGCGACACCATCAGGCTACCTGAAAACCATTGTAAATCCTTATAGAAATCATACTGAAACCAGCATGAAAAACATCCGTAATTTCTCTATTATCGCCCACATCGACCATGGAAAATCCACGCTGGCTGACCGCTTCATCCAATATTGCGGCGGCTTGGACATGCGTGAAATGAGTGCGCAAGTGCTGGATTCGATGGACATCGAAAAAGAGCGCGGCATCACCATCAAGGCACAAACTGCCGCCCTGAGCTACAAAGCGCGCGATGGCCAAACCTACCAACTTAATTTGATCGACACGCCGGGGCACGTCGATTTTTCTTACGAAGTGTCCCGCTCGCTTTCCGCCTGCGAAGGTGCACTGCTGGTGGTAGATGCTTCGCAAGGTGTGGAAGCGCAAACAGTGGCCAACTGCTATACCGCCATTGATTTGGGCGTGGAGGTGGTGCCGGTGCTGAATAAAATCGACCTACCCGCTGCCGACCCCGATCGCGTGGCGCAGGAAATCGAAGACATTATCGGTATTGATGCTGTGGATGCGGTAACGTGTTCGGCCAAAAACGGCCTCGGTATCGAAGACGTGCTGGAAGAAGTGGTGAAAAAAGTGCCGCCGCCCACAGGCGACGAAAACGCGCCGCTGCAAGCGATGATTATTGATTCTTGGTTTGACAATTACGTGGGCGTGGTGATGCTCATCCGCGTGAAAGAGGGCAGCCTGAAGCTAAAAGACAAAGTGCGTTTTATGAGCAGCAAGGCAGAAACGCAAGTGGAGCAATTGGGCGTGTTTACACCAAAATCGGTGCCGAAACCGGCACTTTCCGCCGGCGAGGTAGGCTTTCTGATTACCGGCATCAAAGAATTGGGTTCGGCCAAAGTGGGCGACACCATCACGCTGGTGGCCAACCCTGCTGCCGAGGCTCTGCCGGGCTTTCAAGAGGTTCAGTCGCAAGTATTCGCCGGCCTGTATCCGGTGGAAAGCCACGATTACGAAAACCTGCGTGATGCGTTGGAAAAGTTGCAATTAAACGATGCCTCGCTCAAATTCGAGCCGGAAGTGTCGCAGGCGCTGGGTTTCGGCTTCCGTTGCGGCTTTTTGGGCCTACTGCATCTGGAAATCGTGCAGGAGCGGCTGGAACGCGAATTCGATATGGATTTGATTACCACTGCACCCACAGTGGTATATGAAGTTTTACTGAAAAGCGGCGAAAAAATCGAAGTGGAAAACCCGTCGAAGCTACCTGAAATCGGCAGCATCGAAACCATTTTCGAACCGATTATCACCGCCAGCATTCTCGTGCCGCAGGAATATGTGGGCAATGTGATGACGCTGTGTAACCAAAAGCGCGGCGTGCAACATAATATGCAGTATCTTGGTCGTCAGGTAATGCTTACTTACGATTTGCCGATGAACGAAGTGGTGATGGATTTCTTTGATAAACTCAAATCCACCTCGCGCGGCTATGCTTCTCTGGATTACGAATTCAAAGAATTCCAGCCCGCCGATTTGGTGAAGCTCGACATTATGGTAAACGGCGAAAAAGTAGACGCATTAAGCCTGATTGTGCACCGCCAAACCTCGGTGTATCGTGGTCGCGAGCTGGCGGCGAAAATGCGCGAACTGATCCCGCGTCAAATGTTTGACATTGCCGTACAGGCTTCCATCGGTAGCCAGATTATCGCCCGTGAAAACGTAAAAGCGCTGCGTAAAAACGTGTTGGCCAAGTGTTACGGCGGCGACATCACACGTAAGAAAAAACTGCTGGAAAAACAAAAAGCGGGCAAACGGCGTATGAAACAAGTGGGGAATGTGGAAATTCCGCAAAGTGCATTCCTGGCGATTTTGCAAGTAGGGGACAAATAAATGGGTTTGAGCATGATTTGGGGCGCGGTAGGCGCATTTGTAATCGGCTTGTTACTGTACTTCACCAGCAGTAAAACACGCACCGAAACCGGCGAATGGAGCAGTGGCCTGCAATGGGGCTACCTGCTGATGATGGTGGGCGTGTTTGGCGTCTTATCATCGCTTATGAGCTTTACTGCCGTGTTGCTGGTGTTTGTGTTGTTTACCGGAGTGGTGTGGTTCATCCACAAGCGCAGCCTCGACAAGAAAACCCATACCGACGGTAACCATTTTACCGATTACATGAGCGGGTTTTTCCCGATTATTCTGGTGGTGTTTGTCTTGCGCACCTTTATCGCCGAGCCGTTTCAGATTCCCTCCAGCTCCATGCGTCCGGGCTTGGTAGTGGGCGATTTTATTTTGGTTAACAAATTTGCCTATGGTGTGCGCATGCCGATAGCGAATAATGTTTTGCTGCCGACAGGTGAAATCCAGCGCGGCGATGTGGTGGTGTTCAATTACCCCGAAGACAATAAAATCAGCTACATCAAGCGGGCTATCGGCCTGCCCGGCGATGTTGTCGAATACAAAAACAAGCAGCTGACCATCAACGGCCAAGCTGTGCCTGATCAGGCTTTGGGCATGCAGGATTATATGGAAAACACCGCACAAAATGGCGTGGTGCGCATTGCTGCCGAGACTTACCGCGAAACACTCGACGAACGCCAGTATGATGTGTTGAAAATGGCCGGCCAGCCCGATTTTCTGCCGCAAGGTGTGCGCCCCAACTTCCCATTCCGCCAAAACTGTCATTATGCCGACGACGGTTCCGCCTTTACCTGTCGGGTGCCGGAAGGCAATTACTTCATGCTGGGCGATAACCGCGACAATAGCGAAGATAGCCGTTACTGGGGCTTTGTGAGTGAGCGCCTGATTGTCGGCAAAGCCTTCCTGATCTGGATGAATTTTGGCGACATGAGCCGCGTGGGCAGCAAAATCCAATAATGGCGCCTGCATGGCAAAGGCTACCTGCAAACATTTCAGGTAGCCTTTATTGTTTTTAGATAGCCGTGAGCAGATTGATTATTCTATATGCTATAATATAACAATATGACCGGCGCCATTCGAAACCGCAATCGAAACAAGCTTGGTTATCCGATTTTGAATAAAATTCAGGAGTTTGATGATGAAACCGATTACCGCCGCCTTATTGTTCACATTGGCTTTAAGCGCCTGTGGCGAAAAAAGCAGCGAAAGCGCCGTATCGGCGCCAGCTTCCACACCCGCTTCGGCACCAGCAGCAACGTCGTCGGCACCGATAGAGCAGCCGACAGCCGCCAGCGAAGTCGTCAATACGGCAGCCAGCGAAGCCGCTGATGATAACGTGCCGATTAAAGCATTCACTGCTTTCGGCAATAAAGAAGCTTGGCGTGCTGTGGTAAATGGCAACCAATTAATGCTTGAAGGTGAAATAACCGGCGATAAAACCCTCACTGTAGAGCGTTCCGCTTATGCCAAAGGCGTTGAATTCTACGGCAAAGACGGCGGTCAGGACGTGAACCTCAACATCAGAACCGGCAGCTGCAAAGACAACAATGGCAACGAAAATGAGTTTACCGCCACTTTGAGCTACGGTGACAAAAGCTATCGCGGCTGCGCCGTGGCCGGTGCCATCGAACACGCACCGACATAAGCCATATTGATTGCCGACAAACGGTATTTTGATTTTGCCGATACAGATGAATACGCTGAAAGGCTACCTGAAAACCTTTTGCAGGTGCTTCAGCTAGCCTTTAAACTTGCCGGCTGTCAAACGGTGTCGCATCCGTCTGGCTCAACCAGCGTATGGCCTTGGCCAAGCGCTGCGGTGCATCATTGAAGTGGCCGCCTTCAGTTAGCTCAAACATGGTTGTTGCACCCAGTTTGCACCATATGGCTGCTGCCTCTTGTGTATGAGCTTCTACCCGCGCCAGACGCGGGTTTTTCGCATTTTTCTCTTTATCGCCCACCGAAAAATAAGCCCGCTCTGGTAGGTGTTGCGGTGTGCGCGCCTGCATAAAGTCTAGCCAACCGTCATACCAGAGCGAGCCGGATACCGATGCAATACGGGTGAAGACATCGCAACGATAGGCGGCATAGAGCGCAAATAAGCCTGCCAGCGAATAACCGGTCAGGCCGCGCCATGCAGGTTGCAAAGCCAGCGCCGCTTCGGCTGTCGGCAAGATGCTGTTGAGCAAGTCATGCAGAAAAGCATCGGCACCGCCGCCAAAATCCGGCGTGCCCTTAAATGCCCGTGCCGCCGGCCACGGCGTGAATGCGTGTTCCCAGTTGGGTTCGTTAATGGCCAGCAAAACCATGCCCTCAGGCAGCAAAGCCGCCAGTTTATCGGCTTCGGCGGCAGTGAAAAAGGTCAGTAGCAGCGGCGCGGCGGCATCGTGTGTTGCGGGTGTGTAGGCCGTGGCAGACAGGCCGTTGAGCGTGAGAATGTGTTTGTTCACGTTGGTGATATGTATGAATGATGTGATGGAGGGAGCAGCTTAACATATAAACACAGGCTACCTGAAATGTTGTTGAATAGCCTGTGTTTATGCTGCTGAATAGAGGTGAAGAATCATTGTTATTCAGGCGCACATTGCGCAATGGCTTCAAACCACACCATAAGGAGGCGAAATTAAAAGGTTAACAAAACGCCATACGAATTGTTTGCTTCAATCGACAGTTTGTTGCCAAGCCAAAACAAAAGGCTACCTGAAAATGTTTTCAGGTAGCCTTTCGGTTTTATTCGTGCTCTTTCAAATGATAAATTTGTGTAACGGCATCCACGAGGTTGCCGTCTTGTGCGCCGGCTTTATTGAGTGTGCGCGTGGGTGAGTGCAGCAGTTTGTTGGTGAGCTGCACGGAAAGCCGCTCCAGCACTTCTTCAGGCGGCGTGCCTTTGGCGAGCTGTTTCATGGCGTTTTCCAACACTTGGCGGCGTGCGCGTTCGCCTTCGTCGCGCAGGGCGCGGATGAGCGGCACGCTTTGGCGGCTTTGCTGCCATTCCACAAACTCCACCACTTTTTGTTCCACCATCATTTCCGCTTCGGCGGCGGCTTGTTTTCGTGCGTCTTTACCTTGCTGCACGATGCCCATCATGTCGTCTACGGTGTAGAGATAGGCATCGTTCAGGTCGCCCACTTCTTCTTCGATGTCGCGTGGCACGGCCAAGTCGAGCATAAACACCGGCATGTTGTGCCTTTGCTTTAGGGCGCGTTCGACCATTCCTTTGCCCACCAGCGGTAATTGGCTGGCGGTGGAAGAAACCACAACGTCATAATCATGCAGAATATCGGGCAGCATGTGCAGCAGGGCGGGTTCGGCGTTGACGCCCAGTTTGTCGCACAACTCCTGTGCGCGCGGCAGAGTGCGGTTGACCACGGTGATGAGCTTTGGGTTTTTGGCAGCAAAATAGGTGGCCACCAGCTCGATCATTTCGCCTGCGCCGATAAACAATACATTTAAATCGGCCACGGCAGGGAAGATTTGCTCGGCCATTTTCACCGAAGCGGCAGCCATGGAAACCGAGTTTTCGCCCACTGCGGTGCCGCTGCGCACTTCTTTAGCTACGGAAAAAGTTTTTTGAAACAGCGCGTTGAGCCAGGTGTTTACTGTTTCTTGCTCTTGCGCCACGCGCACGGCATCTTTGATTTGACCGAGAATTTGCGGCTCGCCAAGCACCATGCTGTCCAGCCCGCAAGCCACGCGGAAGGCACGACGGATGGTATCACTGCAACCGAGGGTGTAAAGATAGGGGCGGATTTCTTCTACGTCGAGATGTTGGTATTCGGCCAGCCAGCGGATGATTTCTTCGGTGTCGCCTACGCTGTAAATTTCGGTGCGGTTGCAGGTTGATAAAATCACCGCTTCTTTGGCGGCTTGGCTGGAGACGAGTTGTTTGACGGCGTCGGGCAACGCGGCGGCGGCAAACGCGAGTTTTTCGCGTATGCTCAGGGGCGCGGTTTGATGGTTGAGGCCGACGGCAGTTAGCTGCATGATGATTATTTTATTGGAGAAAAACTGCGCTATTGTACCAAAAAACGAGCAAGAAACAAACGCTTGCGGCGGTATTTTTCAGGTAGCCCTGTAATCATTGCCCTGACGAATCTGTTTGATATTTCTATGCAATTTCAGTTGGCGAACGGGCAAGCCGGTGCTGGGCAGAAAAGCGGGTGCGGCGGTTTGCTTTGGGGCCGGATTTGTTGGTAATATCATTGCGAGTATTTATCTTTCAAACCCCCGTTAAATAGGGATCATCATGGATTTACACAATATCAGGGAAGATTACAGCAAGCGCGAACTTTCCGAAACCGAATGCGATGCCAGCCCGATCGTGCAGTTTGAACAATGGCTCAACGAAGCCATCCGCTCGGAAGTAAACGAGCCTACGGCGGTGAATGTGGCGGCCATTGGCGAAGACGGCCGCCCCAACAGCCGCATGGTGCTGTTGAAAGAGGTGAATGCGCAGGGTTTTGTGTTTTTCAGTAATTACCACAGCCGTAAAGGCCGTTCGTTGGCGGCCAACCCGTTTGCCGCATTAACGTTTTTTTGGCCTGAGCTGGAGCGTCAGGTGCGCGTGGAAGGGCGGGTGGAGCGGCTGGCTGCTGCGGCTTCCGATGAGTATTTTGAAAGCCGTCCCTACACCAGCCGCATCGGCGCATGGGCAAGCGAGCAGAGCAGCGTGATTGAAAGCAAAACTATTTTGATTACACGTGCCGCAACCGTTGGGCTGAAACACCCGCTGCATGTGCCGCGCCCGCCGCATTGGGGCGGTTATGTGGTGATTCCGGATCGGGTGGAGTTTTGGCAGGGGCGCCCGAGCCGCCTGCACGATCGCATCCAATACCGCTTGACTGGCGGCGCGTGGGTAAAAGAGCGTTTGGCACCTTAAAAACAGAATACAGGAAAGGTCGGTAAAGATGCGGACTCCCTTATTTTCCACACCTTTGGTTGAGGCCGAATGGCTGCTGGCCAATTTGCAACGGGTGGTGTTATTAGACTGCCGCTTTTCGCTGGCTGATGCTGAAGCAGGGCGGCGGGCGTATCAAAACGGCCATATTCCCGGCGCAATATACGCTGATTTAGCGCGCGATTTGAGTGCGCCGGTGCAAGCAGGCGGGCGCGGCGGGCGCCATCCGTTGCCTGATCCGGCAACGCTGGCAGCTTGGTTGGGGCAAGCGGGCATCGGCCGGCAAACGCCGGTAGTGGCTTATGACGACACTGCAGGCGGGCAAGGCTTTTACGCCGCGCGTGCGTGGTGGCTGCTGCGCTGGCTCGGTCATGCCGAAGTGGCGGTGTTAAACGGCGGCTTGGGGGCTTATATCAAAGCGGGCGGCACCCTGAGCCAGGTCGAGCTGCAACCGGAAGCGCAAACGTTTACGCCCGATGTGCAACACGACATGCTGGCCGTTGCCGATGATGTTGCCGCACGCGCTGCCGATACGGCATTAATCGACGCGCGCGCGCCGGAACGTTATCGCGGTGACACGGAACCTATGGACAAAAAAGCCGGCCACATTCCCGGCGCACGCAATCTCAATTGGGCGCAGGTGCTCGATGCACAAGGGCGTTTTTTGCCGCCGGCGCAACAATGCGAGCGCTTGGATTTAGACGATGCCACACCGAGCATTATGTATTGCGGTAGCGGCGTGAGCGCCACGCCAAATGTGCTGGCACGCGAACTGGCGGGTGTGCCGGCGGGCAAAAACAATCGTCTTTATGCCGGCTCGTGGAGTGATTGGGTGAGCGACGACAGCCGTCCGGTGGCTACGGGCGGCGAATAAACGCTGAGTATTTTCAGGTAGCCTTTCAAAGCTTAACGGGTTTCGTGTTAGAGGCTACCTGAAAAGGATTGCACCGCTGCTTTTCAAGTCGCCTCTGTGGCATAAAGCTGCTGCATGCGGGCAATTCGGCTATAATGCTTACTTTTATTTTCTATTCGGCAAACGACTATGAAACACATCCACATCATTGGCATCGGCGGCACGTTTATGGGCGGCTTGGCCGCGATTGCCCAAGAAGCGGGCTTTAAAGTAACCGGTTGCGACGCCAAAATGTATCCGCCGATGAGCACCCAACTCGAAGCTTTGGGCATCGGCGTAACCGAAGGTTTCGAGGCCGGCCAGCTTGATGAATTTCCGGCTGATGTGTATGTAATCGGCAATGTGGCCAAACGCGGCTTGCCGGTGATTGAGGCCATCCTCAACCGCGGCCTGCCTTATATTTCCGGCCCGCAATGGCTGGCGGAAAATGTATTGTACAGCCGTTGGGTATTGGCGGTGGCCGGCACGCACGGCAAAACCACCACCGCCAGTATGTTGGCATGGGTGTTGGAAGACGCCGGTTTGGCGCCGGGCTTCCTGATTGGCGGTGTGCCGCAAAACTTCAGTGTGTCGGCGCGTTTGCCGCAAACGCCGCGCCAAGATCCGCACAGCCAAAGCCCATTTTTTGTGATTGAGGCCGATGAATACGACACCGCCTTTTTCGACAAACGCAGCAAATTTGTACATTACCGCCCACGCACCTGTGTTTTGAATAATCTCGAATTTGACCACGCCGATATTTTTGCCGATTTGGCCGCCATCCAAACCCAGTTTCACCATTTAGTGCGCATTGTGCCGGGCGAAGGGTTGATTGTGAGCAACGGCCAGCAGCAAAGCCTGTACGACACGCTCGATAAAGGTTGCTGGACACCGGTGGAAGCGTTTGGTACCGCTGATGGCTGGCAGGCGGGCGAAGCGTCGGCAGACGGCGCGTTTGATGTATTGCTGCACGGTAAAAAAATCGGCCGCGTTACATGGGATTTGATGGGCGAACACAACCGCATGAACGCTTTGGCGGTGATTGCCGCCGCCCGCCATGTCGGCGTGAGCACGGAGCAGGCTTGTGCCGGTTTGAGCCGCTTTAAAAATGTGAAACGGCGCATGGAAGTGAAGGGCACGGTAAACGGCATTACCGTTTACGACGATTTTGCCCACCATCCCACTGCCATCGCCACCACTGTGGCCGGTTTGCGTCACCGCGTTGGCGCGGCGCGCATTCTGGCAGTGCTCGAGCCGCGTTCAAACACCATGAAGCTCGGCACCATGAAAGCCGCCTTACCGAAAAGCCTTGCAGAAGCGGATCAGATATTTTGCTATGCTGGCGGTGTGGATTGGGATGTGGCCGCCGCGTTGGCACCCTTGGGCAGCAAGCTGCATGTGCACCATGATTTGGCAGTATTGGTGGCCGAAATCGCGCAACAAGCGCAGCCGGGCGATCAGATTTTGGTGATGAGCAACGGCGGCTTTGGCGGTATTCACGGCAAATTGCTGGAAGCCTTGTGATGTTTAAACGGGAATTATATTAAGCAAACGCTTAAATAAAAGGCTACCTGAAAATTTTCAGGTAGCCTTTTGTTGATTCAGGCCCCGGGGCGAAGCCAGATATACCAAGCGGCAATCAGGCCGGCGATAATGAGTAGGTTACTGATTAAAACGATGTTCCACTGCCGTTTGGCAAGGCGCGGGTTGGGGGGCTGTTTGCGGTTGCGGCGGATATAGAAAAACGGGCTCAACAACACCGAAACGGCGGCGAGTAAAATAACAACGGCGTAATAGATTTTTTCTGTCGGCATATTGGCTCCGTTTTATTTTGAGGCTACCTGAAACCTTTCAGGTAGCCTTTTAATGATGCGTTTTTTGCGTTGCGGCAATGGTGCCTAGAATCCGTTTTAAGGGGCGGCAACGTCGCTGGCGGCCGCTTCGGTTTCGTGTTGGCTAATCACGGTTTGTGCGCTAACAGGATTGGCCTCGGGGCGTACGGAAAGGTCACGCAACAGGCGTTGGTATTCGTTTGAACGCCCCAGTAAAACGCTCGCCGCCTGTTTTAATTCATTGATTTGGCTGCTGGGCAGGTAAAAACTGGTAGGAATGTTGAGCACTTCGCGGCGCAACGAGGATTCGGGCAGGTCGCGCAAGTTGAGGCTGACAAAATACATGCTGATAGGAACCCCCTCACGGTTGGTACGCGGATTTTCGTTCCAGCGGTCGGCAAAGGTGCGGAAGCGGCGCAGGCTTTCCTGCGAGTGCTGGTCGATGGGGACGTTGATGATGGCGTTGAGCACATCGCTAAAACCGGGAATGGCGGCGCTTTTGTCGATTTCGGTAATGGGTTTGTTTTGTGCGTTGACGTTAATCACCACGATTTTGGTCATCCGGCCTTCTTTAAATTGCTGGTAGAGCATGTTGCTTGGATAAAATTCGGTGGTATCGAGCAGATTGCGCAGGCCGAGATTGTCGGTGAGGCCGCCGTCGAGCAGGTGAATGTAGGGGCGATACTGGCTGTTTTCGTATTCTTTGATGTTGCGGGCAAATTCCTGCCGGGTTTGGTTTTGCAACTCATTAACATCTTCGTCGAGAGCCTCTTGAACCTGGGCGGGCAGGGTGTAGCCACAGTTGCCGCCGTGATTGTTGAGTGTAATCGGGCTGAATATCAGCGGCACGGCGCTGGAAGCCGCCACGGCACGGGCGAGCTTGAGCTTGGAAAGGTTGAGACACATGGTGTCGAAATATTCTTGAGTAAAATCAACACGGTTGCCCAGCGACATGTCAGTGGCGCTGATGACGGCAAACGGCCCCCGGCGGCGTTCGGCCAAATCACCGAAGGTTAGTTTGCCGAAAATGGTGTTCTCAAACTCTTCTTGCAATAAATCGCCACGGCCAAATTCAGGCGAGCTCAGGCGCGGCAGATAGGCGGAAGAAAAAACTTGCTTGGTAAGCTGGCGCTGGAAATTTTGTTTCAAGAAGCGGCGTTCAAACGAAGGTACCGTGTCGGCACCGTAAAGCGAAAAATAAATGGCCAGAATAGAGCCGCCGGAAATGCCGTAGACTAGGTCGATATTTTCAATCAGGCGCTTCTCGCGGCCGCCTACCCATATTTTTTGATCGGCAAGCTGCTCGAGCACGCCGTAGCCCAAAGCGGCCGCACGGGTGCCACCGCCCGAAAACATGAGCACCACAAACGTATCGTCATTTTTTTGTTGGGCTTGTTGCTGGCGTGCATTGAGCAGGCGGTAACCTTTGTCTGGCTCGATGCGCGACAGAGTTTGCAGCGGCTGGTATTTCGCCAAGCTGCAGGCAGACAACAACGCAACAGCAACGCAGGCAGTGGTTTTTTTCAGGTAGCCTTTAAGGGGATGTATATGGGGCATGGCAATCTGGCTTTCAGTGGCTAGGCATTTCAATTCAGGTAAACTTAAAGCATCTACTGGCTTATTCAGATTTGCCGCCGATTTTGCTTTCTTCACCTTTCAACAACTTTTGGATGTTGCTTTTATGGCGGTAAAGTACCAATAAAGCGATTACCAATACCGCCCATTTCCACGACCCGTAAGGCAGCAGAAACCAAGCGAAAACCGGGCTGAGTACCGTGGCGGTGAGCGCGGCAAGCGATGATACTTTAAAACCGAATGCCATCACCAGCCACACCAAAGCCGTGAGCAGAGCCAGCGGCCAAGAAAGCGCCAGCAATACGCCCGCTGCCGTGGCCACGCCTTTACCGCCTTTAAAGCCGAAAAACACCGGCCACATATGGCCGACCAGTGCTGCCACGGCCACAAGTGCAATGGTGGTATGACTGAGGCCGAGCGCATCTTGCAGCCATAAAGCCAAGCATACCGCCAGCCAGCCTTTCAGCGCATCGCCGAGCAAGGTTAGCGCCGCCGCCTTTTTTTTGCCGCTGCGCAAAACATTGGTGGCGCCGGGATTGCCGGAGCCATAAGTGCGCGGATCGTCCATGCCGTAAAACTTGGACACAATCACGGCAAACGAAAGGGAGCCGATTAAATAGGCGGCGATAACTGCAAAGATATTTGCCAACATGCTCAGACTTTTGATTAAAATGGATGCGTGATTCTAACGTGAAACGAGCGAAAAACAAATATGGATACCATTTTTCTGCACGGCATGAAGGCCGAAACCTTAATCGGCGTTTACGATTGGGAACGAAAAAACAAGCAAACACTGCTGCTTGATGTGGATATTGGCGTGGCCGGAAAATCCGCTGTTTCCGATGATATCGACGATACCGTGCACTATGCCGATGTGTGCGACACTGTGCGCCGCAGTTTGGCCGAGCAGCGGTTTCAACTTTTAGAAGCGCTGGCCGAGCATGTGGCCGATTTGATTTTGCAGGATTTCAACGCCTTGTTTGTGCGCGTGCGTGTGGTAAAGCCGGGCATTTTACCCAACGTGCGCGAAGTAGGCGTGGTGATTGAGCGCCAATCTGAACGCTTGGAAGATTAATCGCCGGCAAACGCATACCACAGCCAAGCCAGCACCGTGGCAGCAACAAACACCCATGCTGCCAGCGTTACCGTTTCATGCAGCGCCTGTTTTTGCCCGCGGCTGAACAAACGTTTGATAATGATAACCGCCAGAGCAGCAAACAGAGCCAGGCGTAAAATCCGGCCAACCATATTACCTCTCGGTATTTAAAAGATAAACAAACAGCATGGTGAAACACTTTCAGACAGCCTTTTTTGAGCACGGCCATCACAACATGTTTAGTCAGGCTACCTGAAAATATTTCAGGTAGCCTGAAATATTTTTGTGTGTGGCAAAGCGCCTTCAGCCAGCCAGACGAGGGCATACAAAACGGCACACAATCATGCAAAAACGCTATAATAACGCCTTTACCTTTATTGCACCTATTTTTCATCATGACTCAGCCTGCCGGCCTTTGGCTTGTTACGCCACAGAAAATCGCTTTCGAAACACCGTTTGCCCTGCAAAACGGCAACGTTTTGCCGCGCTTCGATTTAATGGTGGAAACCTATGGCACGCTCAATGCCGAGCGCAGCAACGCAGTGCTGATTTGTCATGCGCTTTCGGGCGATCATCACGTTGCAGGCCGCCACAGCGCAGAAGATAAATACCCGGGCTGGTGGGATTCTATGGTCGGCCCCGGCAAGCCCATTGATACCAACCGTTTTTTCGTGGTTGGGCTGAATAATTTGGGCGGTTGCGCGGGCAGCACAGGGCCTTTGAGCACGAACCCCGAAACCGGTTTGGACTACGGTGCCGATTTTCCGGTGGTGACGGTAAAAGACTGGGTGCGCTCGCAAGCCATGCTGGCTGACCATTTAGGCATCAAGCAATGGGCGGCCACGGTAGGCGGCAGCTTGGGCGGCATGCAGGCCTTACAGTGGACGATTGATTTTCCCGATCGTGTCAGACACGCATTAGTCATTGCCTCGTCCACACGGCTGTCTACCCAAAATATCGCTTTTAACGATGTGGCACGGCAGGCGATTATTACCGACCCCGATTTCCGCAACGGCCATTATGCGCGCTTCCAAACCATTCCCCGGCGCGGCCTGCGTATCGCGCGCATGATGGGGCACATCACCTATCTGGCCGAAGACGGCCTCGGCAAAAAATTCGGTCGCAGCCTGCGCGGCGACGGTTATCAATACAGCTATGGTGTGGAATTTGAAGTGGAATCGTATTTGCGCTATCAGGGCGAAAAATTTGCCGAACGCTTCGATGCCAATACCTATTTGTTAATGACCAAAGCGCTGGATTATTTCGACCCGGCTTTCGACTACGATCATGATTTACAGGCCGCGCTGGCGCATGTGCAGGCCAAATTTTTTGTTGCCAGCTTCAGCAGCGACTGGCGTTTTGCGCCGCAGCGCTCACACAAGCTGGTGAAATCGCTGATCCGCGCCGACAAAGCCGTGCAGTATATTGAAGTGAAATCCATGCACGGCCACGATGCCTTTTTGATGGAAGATGAACCGTATATCAAGGCTGTTCGGGCTTATATGAATAATATTGACAAGGAGTTAACCGCATGAGCGCTCCTTTGCGCGATGATTTGCAACTGATTTACGACTGGATTCCCGCCAACAGCCGCGTGCTTGATTTGGGTTGTGCCGACGGCGCTTTGTTATCGGCTCTGGTGCGCGACAAAAACTGCTTCGGCTACGGTGTCGAAATCGATACCGACAGCGTATTGGCCGCCATTGAGCGCGGGATTAATGTGATTCAGGCCGATTTGGAGCAAGGCTTACTCGCCTTTGCCGACCACAGCTTCGATGTGATTGTTTTGAGCCAAACCATCCAATCAATGCAAAACACCGAAACGATTTTGCGCGATCTTACCCGCGTGGCCAAACAGGCCATTGTGTCGTTCCCCAATTTTGGCTATTGGCGTAACCGTCTGCAAATTGCGCTCGGCGGCCATATGCCCGTATCGGAGCGTATGCCGTATCAATGGTATAACACCCCCAATATCCATTGGTGTACCTTACAGGATTTCGACCGGCTGTGCGCCAAAAACCAAATTTGCGTCCTGGAACGGGCAGTGATGACCGGCAGCAAAAAAATCAACGTTTTGCCCAACCTGCTCGGCAGTTTGGCCTTTTACCGCGTGGGTTGAAGGCGGATAAACACTGGCAAATGCTATACCGGCAACAAACAGGTTTCGTTATAATCGAGGCTACCTGAAAACAAATTTTCAGGTAGCCTTTGCTTTATCAGGCAGCCTTTCAATACGGAAATTAAAATGGATAACCCGCAACGAAAAATAATCATCACCGGCCACAGCAGCGGCTTAGGACGTGCGCTGATGGCGCATTATCTTGCTGCTGGCTGGAGTGTGCTCGGTATCAGCCGCGGCCAAGCCGATTTTTCCGGTTTGCTTGGTGCGCCAGCGCTGCAACAGGTGACGCTGGATTTAAGCCAAACAGAGACATTGACCGAATGGCTTTCAGGTAGCCTGCTGGGCGAATTTATACATACAGCGGATGAAATCATATTAATCAACAATGCCGCTTCCGTGCAGCCAAACGCGGTGGCAGGTCGGCAGGATGCAGCACAAATTGCGGCCTCAGTATGCCTGAACATTACCGCACCATTGCTGTTGAGCAACGCCGTGTGTGCTGCCAAACCGACGCAGGCGCGGCTGAAAATCGCTCATATCGGCAGTGGGGCCGGGCGCAAGGCTTATCCGGGCTGGAACGTATACGGCGCCACTAAAGCGGCGTTAGACCAACATGCGCGCTGCATGGCCGCCGAGCAACATCCAAACGTGGCAGTAGCCAGCATTGCCCCCGGCGTGGTCGATACCGGGATGCAGGCACAAATCCGCAGTGCCAACTGTGATGTTTTTCCACTGTTGTCCCGTTTTCGGGATTTATACCAGTCAGGCAGCCTGCTCACGCCTGCTGTTGCCGCCGCCAAAATTGCCGCTCTGATTGCGGCTGACGATTTCGGCCTCCAGCCTTTATTAGACATACGCGAATAAAACCACTACCCATAGAGAACCCGATATGCAAGAAGAATTCAAGGCTCGCCTAAAAGCCCTGGGTCAACAGGCCAAACATGAAGCGGAAAGCAAAGCTGCCGAAGCCGCCGCCGCAAAAAAGGCGCAAACGGAAGCTGTGGATTTCCGCCGTGAAATAGGTGCAGTGCAGCCTTTAAAATCGAGCCGGCGTTATGAAGCGCCGGTCGATCGGTCGCCCATCAAGCCGCGCAAGAATGATGAACAGAGTATAGATCAGGCCGGTTATTTTTATGTGGGCGATGGCACGAGCACCGAAGTGCCGGCCACATTCAGTAAAAACGGGCAGGGGCAAAACGATATCCGTAGGTTGCAAAGCGGCTATTGGCCGGTGGTGGCCGATGTGGATTTGCACGGTTACACGCAGGAGCAAGCACAGGAAGTGTTAAATGAATTTATTGGTTTTGTGGGCAAACGTGGCGTGTGCGGCGAAATTATCCATGGCAGCGGCCTGGGTTCGAGCGGCTACAAGCCGGTATTGAAATCGGTGGTGCGCCGCTGGCTGATGTCGCATCCGGATGTATTGGCTTACGCCGAGCCGCATAAGGGCAACGATGGCGCGGTACGAATTTTAATCAGGCGGGTACGGGTAGAGAGCTAATACTCTATTTTTTATCAAAATTTCATGTTTGTCGTAATGACCTAAAACCCGTTTGGCATAAAAAATCTTTGTCGCTTTACGGATTTTAACTTTATCGGCCCAAGTATTACGTTTTAAAAACGATTTTATTTTTGTTGTTTGATATTCGAATGTAAACATTATTATAATTATGTCGCTTAATTTTGTTCACATGTGAATATATGATGTATTTTTTTATATTATTTTCTGCTAAAAAGTTCGTTTATTATTAATATGAATGATTGCCATAATGTTTAATTGCTGATAGGATTTGGCTAAATCAGCCTGTAATTTTCTAAAATGTGGTTGGTGTTTTAGCTGTTTGAAAAAAACCAACAAATATGTAGTGAAATAAAATAACACCCAGTTTTGTGTAAGGTTGAGAGTTGTATTTTAATTACAAACATCAAAATCTGCCGCTTGCGGCGCTTAAATTTTAATAACTGAAACAGGAAGGATAAAGCTATGTCCCAGATGACAAATGAAATCCATGACGTAGATCCGATTGAAACCCAAGAGTGGTTGGATGCGCTCAGTTCCGTGCTGGAAAACGAAGGCTCGGAGCGGGCGCATTTTCTATTGGAAAATTTGGTTAAATATACCCGCCGCCGCGGTGTGCATTTGCCGTTTGATGCGACAACAGCTTATCTGAACACCATTCCTGTCGGCAAAGAAGCCAAATCGCCCGGTAATCAAGAGCTGGAACACAGCATTCGTTCGATCATCCGCTGGAATGCCGCCGCCATGGTATTGCGCGCCGGCAAGAAAGATTTGGAGCTGGGCGGGCACATTGCTTCGTTCCAGTCAGCCGCTACCTTGTATGACGTGGGTTTCAACCACTTTTGGCGTGCCAAGCATGATGATGCTGAAGGTGATTTGATTTTTGTGCAAGGCCACTCTGCGCCCGGCATTTACGCCCGTGCTTTTGTTGAAGGCCGGTTGAGCGAAGACCAACTGGATAATTTCCGCCAAGAAGTAGATGGTAAAGGCCTCTCGTCTTATCCACACCCGCATTTGATGCCCGATTTTTGGCAATTCCCCACCGTGTCTATGGGCTTGGGCCCGTTGATGGCGATTTATCAGGCACGCTTCCTGAAATATCTGGATTCGCGCGGCCTGAGCAAAACCAAAGGCCGCAAAGTATGGGTATTCTGCGGCGATGGCGAAATGGACGAACCGGAAAGCCAAGGCGCCATTGCGCTGGCGGCGCGTGAAGGCTTAGATAATCTGGTATTTGTGATTAACTGTAACCTGCAACGCCTCGACGGCCCTGTACGCGGCAACGGCAAAATTATCCAAGAGCTAGAAGGCAACTTCCGTGGCGCTGGCTGGAACGTATTGAAAGTGATTTGGGGCAGCCGTTGGGATGCGCTTTTGGCCAGCGATACCGACAATTCACTGAAACAGCGCATGGACGAATGCCTAGACGGTGATTACCAAACCTACAAATCTAAAGACGGCGCTTATGTGCGCGAGCATTTCTTCAACACGCCGGAGCTGAAAGCTTTGGTAGCCAATATGTCTGATGATGAAATCTGGGCATTGAACCGCGGCGGCCACGATCCGCACAAAGTTTATGCCGCCTACCATGAAGCGGTAAACAACAACCACGGACGTCCCACCGTTATTCTGGCCAAAACCATCAAAGGCTACGGCATGGGTTCTTCTGGTGAAGGCCAAAACGTTGCCCACCAAGCCAAAAAAATGGACATCGACTCACTGAAACAGTTCCGCACCCGTTTCAGCATTCCGGTGAGCGATGAAGAAATTGAAAGCGGCAACATTCCTTACTACCGTTTTGCAGAAGACAGTGCAGAAATGCAGTATTTGCGTGAGCGTCGTACTTCTTTGGGCGGCTACCTGCCGCAACGCAATCCAAACGAGGAACCGCTGCCGATTCCCGAGCTGTCTGCATTTGATGCACAACTCGAATCCAGCGGTGATCGCGAATTCTCAACTACCATGGCTTTCGTGCGCATTTTGAGCACCTTGCTCAAAGACAAGCAAATCGGCAAACGTGTGGTACCGATTGTGCCCGACGAAAGCCGCACCTTCGGTATGGAAGGCATGTTCCGCCAATACGGTATCTGGAACCCGAAAGGCCAACAATACACCCCGCAAGACAAAGACCAACTCATGTTCTACAAAGAGTCGGTTGACGGCCAGATTTTGCAGGAAGGTATTAACGAGCCGGGCGCCATGGCAGACTGGATTGCGGCAGGTACAAGCTACGCCAACAGCCATTTCGCCATGATTCCGTTCTACATCTACTACTCAATGTTCGGCTTCCAGCGCGTCGGCGATTTGGCTTGGGCGGCAGGTGACATGCACACACGCGGCTTCCTAGTTGGCGGCACCGCCGGCCGTACCACACTCAACGGCGAAGGTTTGCAACACGAAGACGGCCACAGCCAGATTCAGGCTGATCTGATTCCTAACTGCATCTCTTACGACCCGACCTTCTCTTATGAGTTGGCCGTGATTGTGCAAGACGGTTTGCGCCGCATGTATGTGGAGCACGAAGACGTGTTCTACTACTTAACGGTAATGAACGAAAACTATGCTCATCCTGCCATGCCGCAACGTGCGGGCATCGAGCAGGAAATTCTGAAAGGCATGTATTTGCTTAAAGCCGGCGGCAAGAGCGATAAAAAAGTGCAACTGATGGGTTCGGGCGTGATTCTGAACGAAGTCATCAAGGGCGCGGAGCTGCTGAAAAACGACTTCGGCGTGGAAGCCGATATCTGGTCGGTGCCATCGTTTAATCTGCTGTATCGCGACGCCATTGAAGCAGAGCGCTACAACCGACTGCACCCGCTGGAAGCCAAAAAACTGCCGTTTGTTACTCAACAACTGCAAGGCCATGAAGGCCCGGTGGTAGCGTCTACCGACTATATCCGTAGCTTTGCCGACCGCATCCGCGCCTATATTCCTGACGATTACCATGTATTGGGTACCGATGGTTTCGGCCGCAGCGACTCACGTGCCAACCTGCGCGATTTCTTTGAAGTCGACAGCCGCCACGTTGCCGTTGCCGCACTGTCTGCACTGGCGGATCAAGGCAAAGTCGGTAAGGAAACCGTGCAGCAAGCCATTGAAAAATACGGCATCACAACCGATACCGCCCCGAGCTGGAAACGCTAAACGCCGCTTGCCGGGCGAGATTGCCCGGCAGCAGGTGGAATCATGTTTTCAGGTAGCCTTTACCGCCACATGGGCATAAATTTGACGCTACCTGAAAAGCCGGCAAACACAGGCAGATACAAAAGATAATCATATGTCATGAAAGCAGTTGCGACATAATTGTGTTTGGCAGGCTACCTGAAAAGCGTTTCAACGAATACAGTTTCAAATTTAAAGGAAAAGCACGATGAGCCAAATCGTAGAAATTAAAGTGCCCGACATCGGCGGTCACGACAATGTAGACGTGATTGATGTGGCCGTAAAAGCCGGCGACACCATCAGCGTAGACGATACCCTGATTACGCTGGAAACCGACAAAGCCACCATGGATGTGCCGGCCGATACCGCCGGTGTGGTGAAAGAAGTGAAAGTGCAAGTTGGCGGCAAAGTATCTGAAGGCAGCGTGATTGTTACCGTAGAAGCGGTTGATGCTGTTGCAGAAGCTGTTCCGGCGCAAGCGGCCGCACCTGCCGCAGCACCGGCTCCGGTTGCCGCACCTGCACCTGCTGCAGGCGGCGTGGAAAAAGTAGAAGTGCCCGACATCGGCGGTCATGATAATGTAGATGTGATTGCCGTGGAAGTGAAAGTGGGCGATAGCGTTGCTGTAGACGACACGCTGATTACATTGGAAACCGACAAGGCCACCATGGATGTGCCGAGCACGGCCGCCGGTGTCGTGAAAGCCGTTTACATCAAAGTGGGCGATAAAGTATCGCAAGGCACGGTGATTATTGATGTAGAAAGCACCGGCGCTGCTGCTTCGGCTCCAGCAGCCAGTGCCGAAGCGCCTCAAGCCGCACCTGCCGCCGCTAAAGCACCGACTCCTGCTGCTACTAGCACGGCGGAGGAAAGTGCAGCACAGCCGAAAGCAGCGTTTGGCAATACGCCGGTAAACGAAGCCGCTTTTGCCAAAGCGCATGCTGGCCCCTCGGCACGCAAGCTGGCGCGCGAACTGGGTGTGGATTTGGGTTTGGTGAGCGGTTCGGGCTTGAAAGGCCGCATTATCGGTGACGACATCAAAGCCTTTGTAAAAGCTGCGATGCAGGGCGGCGCAGGCAAGGGTGCGCCGGTAGCGGCCTCTTTGGGTGGCGGCTTGGATCTGTTGCCGTGGCCGAAAATCGACTTCAGCAAATTCGGCGAAGTTGAAGTAAAAGAGTTGAGTCGCATCAAGAAAATCTCCGGTCAAAACCTGTCGCGTAACTGGGTGGTTATTCCGCATGTCACTGTCAACGAAGACGCCGACATGACCGATCTGGAAGAGTTCCGCAAACAGCTCAACAAAGAATGGGAACGTGAAGGCGTAAAACTGTCACCGTTGGCGTTTATCATCAAGGCTTCCGTGAATGCGCTGAAAACCTTCCCCGAATTCAATGCTTCGCTTGATGGCGACAATCTGGTGTTGAAAAAATATTACAACATTGGTTTCGCTGCCGACACGCCGAATGGTTTGGTGGTGCCGGTGATTAAAGATGCTGACAAAAAAGGCCTGAAAGAAATTTCTATCGAATTGGGCGAATTGAGTAAAAAAGCCCGAGAAGGTAAGCTCAAACCACAGGAAATGCAGGGCGCATGCTTTACCATTTCCAGCTTGGGCGGCATCGGCGGCACCGGCTTCACACCGATTGTGAACGCACCTGAAGTGGCTATTTTGGGTGTGTGCAAATCACAAATGAAACCAGTGTGGAACGGCAAAGAATTCCAGCCGCGTCTGATGTGTCCGTTGAGCCTCTCTTTCGACCACCGCGTGATTGACGGCGCGGCCGGCATGCGCTTCACCGTGTATTTGGCCAATCTGTTGAAAGACTTCCGCCGCGTGGTGTTGTAAGGCTTTTCAGACGGCCTTTGGGATTAAAGGCCGTCTGAAACAAATATTATTGAAAGCAGCTTGAGTGCTGCTTGATTGAAAGGTTAAACATGAGCTTAATCGAATTGAAAGTGCCCGACATCGGCGGTCACGAAAACGTTGATATCATCGACGTGGTGATCAAAGCAGGCGATACTGTTGCCGTTGAAGATACCCTGATTACTTTGGAAACCGACAAAGCGACTATGGATGTGCCAGCTGAGGCTGCCGGCGTGGTGAAAGAAGTGAAAGTAAAAGTAGGCGATAAAATTTCTGAAGGCGGCATCATTGTTGTGGTTGAAGCTGCCGCTGCGACGGCAGAAGCGCCTAAAGCCGAAGAAAAACCGGCTGCCGCGCCTGCAGCCGAAGCCCCGAAAGCAGCTGCACCGCAGGCCGCCTCGTTTAGCGGTTCTGCTGATGTGGAATACGACGTCGTGGTACTGGGCGGCGGCCCGGGCGGTTATTCCGCTGCTTTTGCCGCAGCCGACGAAGGCCTGAAAGTGGCCATCATCGAGCGCTACAACACTTTGGGTGGCGTATGCCTGAATGTGGGTTGTATTCCGTCTAAAGCCTTGCTGCACAATGCAGCGGTTATTGACGAAGTACGCCATCTGGCCGCCAACGGCATCAAATATCCCGAGCCTGAGCTGGATATTGACATGTTGCGCGGTTATAAAGAAAAAGTTATCGGCAAGCTAACCGGTGGCTTATCGGGAATGGCCAAAGCGCGCAAAGTGGATGTGATTCAAGGTAACGGCCTGTTTGTTGGCCCGAACCACATCGAAGTGGCGCTAACCGACAGCAAAGAGTACGAAAATGCTGTTGAAACCGGTGAGAAAAAAACCGTTGCGTTTAAAAACTGTATCATTGCAGCGGGCAGCCGCGTAATGAATTTGCCGTTTATTCCTCAAGACCCGCGCATTATCGATTCGAGCGGCGCGTTGGAATTAAAAGAAGTGCCGCAAAAAATGCTGGTTATCGGCGGTGGCATCATCGGCCTCGAAATGGGTACGGTTTATAGCACTTTGGGCACACGTTTGGATGTAGTAGAAATGATGGACGGCCTGATGCAGGGCGCCGATCGCGATTTGGTGAAAGTTTGGCAAAAGCTCAACGAATACCGTTTCGACAACATCATGGTCAACACCAAAACCGTAGCAGTAGAGGCGAAAGAAGACGGTATTTACGTGACCTTTGAAGGTGACAATGCCCCGAAAGAACCGCTGCGTTATGATACCGTATTGGTTGCCGCCGGCCGTGCGCCGAACGGTAAATTGATTGATGCCGAAAAAGCCGGCGTGGCCGTAACCGACCGTGGTTTTATTGAGGTGGACAAACAAATGCGCACCAATGTGCCGCATATTTACGCCATCGGCGATATCGTCGGCCAACCGATGCTCGCGCACAAAGCCGTGCATGAAGGCCATGTGGCAGCGGAAAACTGCGCCGGCCACAAAGCCTATTTCGATGCGCGCGTGATTCCGGGTGTGGCTTATACCGCACCGGAAGTGGCATGGGTGGGCATAACCGAAACGGTTGCCAAAGAGCAGGGTTTGAAAATCACCAAAGCCAACTTTCCATGGGCCGCCTCCGGCCGTGCGATTGCCAACGGTTGCGACCAGGGTTTCACCAAGCTGATTTTCGATGCTGAAAGCGGTTTGATTATTGGCGGCGGTATCGTTGGCCCGAACGGCGGCGATATGATTGGCGAAATCTGCTTGGCCATCGAAATGGGTTGTGATGCCACCGACATCGGCAAAACCATCCACCCACACCCGACTTTGGGCGAGACCATTGGTTTGGCTGCCGAAGTGGCTTTGGGAACGTGTACCGATTTGCCGCCGCAACGCAAGAAAAAATAAGCGTTTAAAGCTTTTTTAAAACTTGCTTCAAAAGGCTACCTGAAAATCTTCAGGTAGCCTTTTTGTATCGAATGATTTTATTTAACCGGTTGCATAACACCTTATTCAGGCAGCATGAGACCTTTGCAAAACCCCTAGATGTGGATGTAGTTCAAGGCGTAGCAGCGCAGTAAGCGCAGACATATCATATAGATAGGCAAGCGCGCGAGCAGCGCACAACGCAGAAATGCGCCGCAGATAGGAGTTTTGCAAAGGTCTCAGCATACCAATGTTTCTGCTGTACTGAATTTTTGCCTGAACAGGAAACGACGATGCTATTCAATCTATTGAATTATCAAGATTTGCTTGATAGATGATATAGGCTACCTGAAAAATATTTTCAGGTAGCCTATAAAGATATTATCCTCAAACAGCAATTTCTTCGAGCCGCAAGCAGGCAACAAGGCGGCCTTGCCATTCGCGCAACGGCGGCTCTTGCTCGGCGCACACAGCACGTGCGTATGGGCAGCGTTGGTGCAGGACGCAGCCGCTAGGCGGGTTGAGCGGACTGGGCAATTCGCCTTGCAGTTTGAGGTCGGCTTTGTGGCCGTGTACGCTGGGCGCGGCGGCGAGCAGGGCTTGAGTATAGGGGTGAAACGGGCGGGTAAAGATGTCTTCTTTGCGGCCGTGTTCCACCGCTTTGCCCAAATACATCACCATCACATCATCGGCAACATGGCGCACTACGGAGAGGTTGTGTGAAATAAACACGTAGGCCGTGTGAAATTCATCTTGTAAATCCATAAACAGATTAAGCACTTGCGCCTGAATCGACACATCGAGCGCAGAAGTGGGCTCGTCGGCAACGATGATTTTCGGGTTGAGCATCATGGCGCGGGCAAGCGCGATGCGCTGGCGCTGGCCACCTGAAAACATATGCGGATAGCGTTGGGCGTGTTCGGGGCGAAGGCCGACTTTTTTCATCATTTCTACGGCTTTTTGGCGTTTTTCGGCCAGCGACAGCGAGGTATGGATGGTGAGCGGCTCGATGAGCTGATATTCGACGGTTTGGCGCGGATTGAGGCTGCCGTAGGGGTTTTGGAACACCATCTGGATTTCGGTGCGCAGGTGTTTGAGCGCACTTTTACCGAGCTTGGCGGTGGGCAAACCGTTAATCATCAGCTCGCCGCTGCTGGGGGGTTCTATTAGGGTGAGCTGGCGGGCGAGAGTGGATTTGCCGCAGCCGGATTCGCCGACAATGGCCAGTGTTTTGCCGGCTTCAAGGCTAAAAGAAATGCCGTTAAGCGCTTTAACTTCGGCTTTACCTTTGCCGAAGCCGAGTGAAACGGGGTAATAGCGGGCGAGTGATTTTGCTTCTAAAACAAAGGTCTGGCTCATGCTCAGGCTCCTTTTGGCGGTGCAGTGTGGATGCAGCGAACGATACCGTGCGGGTGTGTCTGCACCGGCGGCGGTGTGTTGCAGCGGGCTTCTGCGTAGGGGCAGCGCGGTGAGAGCAGGCAGCCGGCGGGGCGGTCGTATTGGCTGGGCACCACGCCGGGCAAGCTGTGCAGGCGTGCCTGGCCTAAGGCCAGCTCGGGGATGGCGGCCAGCAGCGCTTCGGTGTAGGGGTGAGCAGGCGCTTGAAAAATCTCCGGTACGGTGTTGGTTTCAACCATTTGTCCGGCATACATCACTGCGACATCACGAGCGTTTTCGGCCACCAGACCCAAATCGTGGGTAATCAGAATCATCGCCATCTGTTTTTCGCTTTGCAGCTTGGCCAGTAAAGCCATAATCTGTGCCTGCACGGTGACATCGAGCGCGGTGGTGGGTTCGTCGGCAATCAGCAATTGCGGCTCGCAGGCAATGGCCATCGCAATCATCACCCGCTGGCTCATGCCACCCGAAAGCTGGTGCGGATAGGCTTTGAGGCGGCTTTTCGCATCGGGTATTTCTACCAAATCGAGCAGCTCCAGCAGGCGCTGGCGGGCCGCGTCACCTTTCAAACCCAAATGTGCTTTGAGCACTTCGCCGATTTGTGTTTCCACAGTGAAGCTGGGGTTGAGACTGGTCATCGCATCCTGAAAAATCATGGAAATATCTTTGCCGATGATTTGGCGTTTGGCTTTGGCCGATAGGGCTGGCAGATTTTTGCCGTCAAACAGCATGGTATCGGCGGCGATGGTGGCAGAGGCCGGCAGCAAGCCCATCAGTGCCATCATGCTCACCGATTTGCCTGATCCTGATTCGCCCACCACCGCCAGCACTTCACCTTTGGCTACCTGAAACGATACCTGATCAACGGCGCGGAAGGCGCGTTCGCCTTTGCCGAAAGTAACTGAAAGATTGTTAATGCAGAGCAAAGGGGTGTTATTCATATCAAGATACCTGCTTCAGTTTCGGGTCGAGCGCATCGCGCAAGCCGTCGCCGGTGAGGTTGATTGCCAGCGCCGACAGAAAAATGGCCAAACCGGGGAAAATGGCCAGCCATACATTGCTCTGGATGTATTGGCGTGCCGTGCCGAGCATTGCGCCCCATTCTGCATCGGGCGGCTGCACGCCGAAGCCCAGAAAGCCGATGGCGCCCGCTTCAAGAATGGCGGAAGAGAAAATCATCGTTGCCTGCACAATCAGTGGCGCCATGCAATTGGGCAGCACGGTGATAAACAGCAGGCGGCCGATGCCCGCACCCATCACGCGGGCAGAGGTGACGTAATCACGTTGCAGCTCCACCAGTGCTGTGGCGCGGGTGAGGCGGATAAACGGTGGCAGACACACCAGTGCAATGGTGATGATGGTGTTGGTCATCGACGGGCCTAAAATGGCAGCAATGATGATGGCCAGCAGCAGGCTGGGATAGGACATTAAAATATCGTTAACCAGCATCACCGCTTTGCCGAGGTATTTCGGCCAAAAGGCCGCTGCCAGACCGAGGCTGACGCCGCCCACCATGGCGAGAAATGTGGCGCACAGGCCGATAAAGAGCGAATAGCGCGCGCCGTAAATTACCCGCGAGAGGGTGTCGCGCCCGGCATCATCAGTGCCGAGCAGAAATTCGCTGTTGCCGCCGCTAATAAATGCCGGTGGAAGCTGCTCTTGGCCGGTGAAGAGCTGGTAGGGGTCGTGCGGTGCAACCCATGGCGCGAGCAGGGCGGTGAGCACCATAAAAATTAATACCAGAAGGCCGAGTATTGCGCCTTTGTTTGCGCAAAACGTGCGGTAGAAAAGTTGCCATTGACTTGGCGGCGTGGACGCGACGGTAGTGGTTTGAATGGTTGCGGTCATGTGTTGGAGTCCTGTTTGTTGCCTGGTTTGCGGCGGTGTTTTTTGCGGCTTATTGTTATATAGGCGAATTTTTGTTTTCAGGTAGCCTTTGATTTTCTGAGGCTACCTGAAAGTTTTTTGCGTGCGTATAAATG
>RRZU011137909.1_pt1 | contig 29075 bp, 17 predicted proteins | sample 2165561 | NCBI WGS metagenome assembly RRZU01 (sample SAMN10456909, study PRJNA506462) | wastewater metagenome | isolation source: wastewater sludge | place: USA: Moscow, Idaho | reverse complement strand
TTGCTGTCTGATTTATTTGCGTGAATTGCAAATTCGCCGGTATTATCGAATAACTGAAAAGCAATTGGTGAATCATTGCCAGCGAAAAAGTTGTTGCTGGGGGTTACCATTGTCGCGAAGGTGAAGTAGGGAGTGGGGAGTTAAGTATCGGATCACAGGATTCACGCCTTGGCACTATCAGCATTGATACAATAAATCATCGTTAGGCGATGGTTATGGATACTGAATTCTTGTTTAGGGATATAAGATGCAGAAAAATAAGTGGATACCGAGGATAATCTCTTTATCAGCAGCATTATCACTGTTATCCGGCTGCTGGACAATTGCCGCTGTTGGGGCTGGCGCTTACGGAGGATATAAAATGAAAGAAAAAGGCTATACTTTGCAGAGCCCTATTACCAAAGAGAGAAAATCGAGAAAGTAAGACTTATTGCTTGATTTTCTTCTGAGTATTTTCTGCCTTATCTTTTCTGAAGCTTTCGTAGATCATCAATGCCGCGCCGATACAGATCGCGGAATCGGCGACATTGAAAGCAGGCCAGTGATAAGTGCCGACGTAAAAATCCAGGAAATCAACCACATGACCCAGTGTAATGCGGTCATACAAATTGCCTAGCGCACCACCAAGAATCAGACTCAATGACAGGCAGAATAATTTTTCATGCTGGTATCGATTGAGTAAATAGATAATCAAAAGCGCCGCACTGCCTGCAACACCACTCAGAAACCAACGCTGCCAGCCCGGTTGGTCACTCAGAAAACTGAATGCAGCGCCGGGATTATAGGTGAGTACCAGATTAAAAAAACCAGTCAGTGGAATAACTTGACCGAATTCCAAGGTGGACTCTACCCAGTATTTACTTACGAGATCCAGCACTAAAATAATTAAAGCGATGGCCAAACTGGTGTGAAGCTTCATGAGAGGTATCCGTTAAATGATCATTAAGTTCTAGGCATAGTGACGTGCTTCACCGCTGCCATAAAGATTGGAAACACAACGTTCACATAAAGTTGGGTGATCCGCGTGATGCCCGACATCCTGGCGATAATGCCAACATCGTTCACATTTTGTGTGTGTGCTGGACATCACAACGATACTTTCCTGCTGAGCGGCATTGATTTGAATCAAGTCGACTGCAGAGACAATCAATACAAAACGCAAATCATGACCCAGCGAGCTGAGCAAGGCAAAATCCTCGGTGCGAGCGCGGATTTCAACTGTCGCCGCTAGTGAAGAGCCTATTTCTCCCTGAATACGGGAATCTTCCAGTTTTTTCAGTACTTGTGAGCGTAATGTACGTATTTTCGCCCAGCGGTGTTGCAACAGTTCGGCATCAGGCTGCGCCGGAAAGATATGCCAATTATGCAACAACACGCTATCTTGGCTATCATCCGTCAGATGCTCCCAGACTTCTTCCGAAGTAAAACTCAGAATCGGCGCAAACAGTCGCACCAAGCAATGTGTAATATGATACAGCACAGTTTGTGCAGAACGGCGAGGCAGGCCTGTTGTTGCTGCCGTGTACAGACGATCCTTGAGAATATCCAGATAGAAGCCGCCCAAATCCTCAGAACAAAAATTATGTAGTTTATGCACCGCTTGATGAAATTCATAGCGGTCATAACATTGTGTCAGATCGTCTTGAAATGTTTCTGTTAGCGCCAGCATATAACGATCAATTTCCAAACAATTCGCAACCTCGATTAAATCAGTTTGCGGATCAAAATCCATCAGATTGGCCAATAAAAAGCGCAGCGTATTACGAATACGGCGGTAACTTTCAATCACCCGCTTTAGAATTTCTTCGGAAATGGAAAGCTCGCCGGAATAATCGGTAGACGCAACCCACAAGCGCAAAATATCGGCACCGGAAGTATTTATCACTTTCTGCGGCGCAATCACGTTCCCTTTCGACTTGCTCATTTTATGACCATTCCCATCCACCACAAAGCCGTGCGTGAGCAGTGCTTTGTATGGCGCGCGGCCATCAATAGCGCAGCCTGTTAGCAGCGCAGATTGGAACCAGCCCCGATGCTGATCGGAACCCTCTAAGTACAAATCAACCGGGAATGTAAGCTGTGCATCTGCTTTAACAACGGTGTCGTGCGTGGTGCCGGAATCAAACCAGACATCCAGGGTGTCGGTTAGTTTTTTATAATCCTTGGCTTCCTCACCGAGCAATTCGGATGCTTCCAATGCAAACCACGCTTCGATACCTTGCTGTTCCACCTTTTGCGCTATTTCCTCGAGCAATTCAAGTGAGTGTGGATGTAGCGCATGGGTGTCTTTATGCACAAAAAATGTCATCGGAACACCCCAATTACGTTGGCGTGATACGCACCAATCCGGACGGTTTTTAATCATCGCTTCCAGACGTGCTCTGCCCCATGTCGGATAAAATGCCGTGGTGTCGACCGCTTGCATAGCCAGTTCACGCAGCGTTTTATCCTGCGTAGATGCAGCATCTGTCTTATGCAAATTCATGCCGATAAACCATTGCGGCGTGGCGCGAAAAATAATGGGGGTTTTATGACGCCAGCAATGTGGGTAGCTATGATCTATCTTTTTTAGGCAAAACAGGTGCTCATTGGTTTTAAGTGTATCAATCACAACATCGTTGGCCTTCCACACAGAGAGTCCGCCAACCAAAGGGATATGAGCAATAAATTTACCATCGCCATCCACTGGACTCTCACTCGGCAAGTTATAATTTTGCCCAACAAAATAATCGTCTAGACCATGTGCGGGCGCAGTGTGTACAAGCCCTGTACCCGCTTCCAATGTGACATGCTTGCCGCAAATGATTTTTACCGCACGCGCTTCAAACGGATGTTGCAGTGGCAAGTGCTCCAACGCCTGGCCTTTGCATGTAGCCAGTGTTTCGCCGGTCAAGTCGTATCGCTCGAGGCAGACTTGTTGCAATTCACTGGCAAGTATCAATAAGCCTCGCGTTGTTTTTACTAGCGCATAGTCGAATTCGGGGTGAACACAGACGGCTTGATTAGCAGGCAATGTCCATGGCGTAGTGGTCCAGATGATGGCATAGCTTTGGATATTTTCTGGAACAGAGACACCAAAAACATTGCCGAGCAATTGATGCGCGGACGGAATTGCAAAACCCACATCAATCGCAGGTGAGCTTTTATCTTCATACTCCACCTCCGCTTCAGCCAATGCGGAACCACAATCTATACACCAGTTTACAGGTTTCTGACCTTGATACAGGTAGCCACTCTGATAAATTTTCCCCAGTGCGCGAATAATGCCAGCCTCTGTTTTGAAATTCATTGTCAGGTACGGATGTTCCCAATCACCCAACACGCCCAAGCGAATGAAATCGGCTTTCTGGCGCTCAACCTGTTCATTAGCAAAAGCACGGCAGAGTTCGCGCACTTTATCGGCGGCTAAGTGCTTGCCATATTTTTTCTCGATCTGATGCTCAATCGGCAAACCATGGCAATCCCAGCCAGGAACATAAGGCGCATCAAAGCCGGACAATGTTTTACTCTTGACGATGACATCCTTAAGAATTTTATTGACCGCATGACCAATATGAATATCGCCATTAGCATACGGAGGACCATCGTGCAGTATGAATTTCGGGCGGCCTTTGCTAACAGAACGAATTTTTTGGTATAGACTTTTTTCTTGCCAGGCTTTCAACATGCCGGGCTCACGGCTGGCAAGATTGCCACGCATAGGAAAAGGCGTATCGAGCAAATTGAGGGTTTTCTTATAATCAATCATGAAAGTTACAATGAATAAGTTAAAGGGCGCTGCGCAAGCGATTATATTGAATTGGCGTGGTCATAAAAAATTCCTTGGCTTGTGCGACATCTTTTTCGATCTGCAGGATAAGCGTACTGATATCTGCATATTTTTCTTCGTTACGTAGTTTGTGCAGAAAATCAACGCGCAAGTACCGTCCATAAATTTCATCATCAAAGTCGAGCAAATGAACCTCTAATACAGGTCTACCGTTCTCATGAATTGTTGGACGTACACCCAAGCTGGCTACACCCGGCAGTGGAGTCTCCAATGATGAAGAATTGGCGCCATAGACTGATACAACGAAAATACCGAAAAGCGGCGGCTGGTTATGCTTCAATTGAATATTCGCTGTCGGGAACCCTATTTGCTTGCCTAATTTTTCACCATCGATGACGCGACCACTGATACTGTAGGGTCTACCCAACAGTTTTGCGGCCGTATCCAAGTCACCATTAGTCAGCGCCTGCCGGATGGCAGTGCTGGAAACACGTTGATTGTCAATGGCAATACTCGGCATAACTTCCAGCGTATAGTTATTCTCCGCGGAGAGCGCTTGTAGCATTGCAATGTCTCCAGCACGACGTGCGCCAAAACGAAAATCATCACCTACCAATAACCAGCGAACACGCAAATCGTGATTCAGAATCTGTGTAATGAATTGTTCCGGATTGATCCTGGCAAAGTCGTAATTAAAACGACAGATATGAATGCAATCGATTTCGGCCTTGATCAAGCGATTCAATTTTTCCCGCAAACTGGTCAAACGCGCTGGGGCTTGATCCGGCGCGAAAAATTCGCGCGGGTGCGGTTCAAAGGTCATCACACAAGCAGGAAGTCCAAGTTGATTGGCAACATCTTTTAAGCGAGCAAGTATCGCTTGATGGCCTAAATGAACGCCATCAAAATTACCTATGGTAAGTGCAACCGGTGTCTTAGCGTGTGCCGATACCTTGCGCCAAGTGTGCATGATAAGCAGGGACCAAAAAATTAGTGATTCTAACGTGTTTAAGGCAACCAGGTCTAGCTAACGTTGAGTCAATTTAAGTCTTGATTCGGTACGGCTATTGGGGCATTTGACAGGGAGCAATCAATTTTCATTCCGATGTGGTTTTACTCACAAATAATCCAGCTTCAAGAGATTATTATAGCGGCGTAACCTAAATCTTCCTTTCAGAATGCTAGATTACGTATTAATAACATTAGGTTATGAAATAATCAAATAATCGATATGTTATGGATTTTGGTTATATTCACTGAGTAGCACAGCCGGAAATAAACACATTCCTACTGGCTTTGGCATAGCGCTTAATCCATACAATGCTCACCGATTGGGCTGCTCATTTAAATTTCTAACCGCATGAGGTGATAAAATGGCAATCGTTAATGGCACAAACTTTAATGACAACAACACATTTCAATTTAATGGTGTTTTCTTTCAATTCTTTCCACAATTAGATGGAACCAATGGCAATGACACTATTTCCGGTTTCAATGGTACCGACATTCTCCGTGGTCTCAATGGAAACGATGTATTAGACGGTGGCGCTGGCGCCGATAATATGGATGGCGGTGATCAGAATGACATTTACTTTGTGGACAATCTGAGCGATGTAGCGGCAGAAGTTTTCAATGATGCTTTAGGAGGCGTTGATTTGGTAAATTCCTCCGTTACACACACTTTGGGATTTGGTATCGAGAATCTCAATCTCACAGGCGCCGCCATCATTAACGGCACGGGTAACGAGAACGGCAACAAAATCAATGGCAACTCAGCCGACAATATCATCAGTGGGTTAAACGGCAATGATCGTCTTTTCGGATTGGGAGGCAATGATACCTTAAATGGTGGATCAGGTAACGACACTATGGCCGGTGGAGATGGCAATGATATTCTGCAGGGAGGATCAGGCAATGATATCTTGCGCGGCGACAATGGCGATGATATTTTGGCTGGCGGGCTTGGAAATGATATCCTTTTTGCGGGTCTCGGCGCCACCGATCACTATCTGTTCAACACCCCGTTGAATAGCGCGACCAACGTGGATACCATCAACGGTTTTTTCGCACCCGTCGATACCATCCGTTTAGACAATGATATATTTACCAGTTTTGGGGCGCCAGGAGGCATTGCTGCGGGCAATCTCAAAATTGGCCCTGGTGCTGTCGCGACGGACGCTGACGATTTCTTGATCTACGACACCACCACCGGCGCGTTATCCTATGATGCCAATGGCAATGGCTTCGGTGCTGCGGTTCAATTTGCTACTATAGCGGGAGTTGCACCCTTATCAGCAGCAGATTTCTTAATTGTCCAATAAGTAATCAAGAGACCCAGCATTAGCTGGGGTTCTTCACCAGCCAAACTCTATTGTGTAATAGAGTTTGGCTTATATCATCAATAGAAATATTCATTCAGCTTCGATTCTCTCCAAATGAACTTCTGGTCGACCAGCTGTTCTCTACTGTTCTCTACTTTAGTTGTTAATCTAATGGCTACCGCATTTTTTAGTTTCACTGTATATTTCGTTGCTATTTCGCAAACTATCCGCAAATTAGAAACTTGTGGTATTAACTCCATTGAATATGATCTAAAAAGCATGAAGCGTTATAATACCCGCCAAAGAATTGAATAATCCGCTAAAAATAAGTTATGTCACAACCCCTATTCCAAAGAATACCGCTGCTTGATGGCGCTGATATCAGTCTAAAGCGTGAGGAAATCCGTAGTTATTTCCACACCACGCTGGATCGCTATGAACAACTATTTGAAACGCTACGTAATGACGAAGCGTACTATAAAAAACCCATTACATTGCGCCACCCATTAATTTTCTATCTGGGTCATACCGCAACATTTTTTGTTAACAAGCTTATTCTTGCCGGGCTAATCACCGAGCGCATTGATCCCCGCCTGGAATCGATTTTTGCCGTTGGCGTCGATGAAATGAGCTGGGACGATCTGGACAGCACACATTACAATTGGCCCAGCGTCGAAGAGGTGCGCTCTTATCGAAAATCCATGCGCACCATGGTCGATGAACTCATCAGCACCATGCCGCTGACTTTACCAATTTCCTGGGAAAGTAACTGGTGGCCGATACTGATGGGCGTTGAACACGAACGCATCCATCTGGAAACTTCCTCGGTACTGATCCGTCAGCACGCGTTGCATTTTGTGCAACCACATCCGGATTGGCAACCCTGTCGCAAGTCCGGAACCGCGCCGGAAAATGAATTGATTCGCGTTGAAGTAGGCACCGTCACAATCGAAAAGAACAAAACAGACCATCAACATTACGGCTGGGATAATGAATATGGTTCACATACAGCCGATATCCCAGCCTTTCAAGCAAGCAAGTTTCTGGTCAGCAATCAGGAATTCTTACCTTTCGTTGAAGCCAATGGTTATCGAACAGAAAATTATTGGCAGGAGGAAGGTCGCTCCTGGCAAAAATTCACGCAAGCAGAGCACCCGGTATTCTGGATCAGAAAAGACGGCACATGGCACCTGCGCCTGATGACCGAGGAAATTCCGATGCCGTGGGATTGGCCGGTTGAGGTCAATTATCACGAAGCGAAGGCGTTCTGTAACTGGAAAGCCGCTATGACAAAACAACCCGTGCGATTGCCAACCGAAGATGAATGGTATCGGCTCTATGACGCCGCACAATTACCCGAAGTACCGATGGATACGAAAGCTTGCGGCAATCTGCATCTGGATTATTACGCATCGAGTTGTCCGGTCACTGAATTTGCCTACGGCGATTTTTTCGATATCGTCGGAAACGTCTGGCAATGGACAGAAACACCCACCTATCCGTTTTCTGGCTTTGACGTGCACCCGCTCTATGACGACTTCACCACACCAACATTTGATGGCCAGCACAATTTGATCAAAGGAGGTTCATGGATTGCTTGTGGCAACGAATCGTTGCGCAGCGCGCGTTATGCCTTCCGTCGCCATTTCTTCCAGCATGCGGGCTTCCGCTATGTGGTTTCGGATGCGCCAACGACACTGCCGGCTTCCAATTATGAAACCGACAAGCTGCTCTCGGAGTATGCAGAATTTCACTATGGTGACGTCTATTTCGACGTGCCCAATTTCTCCAAGGCACTGGCAGAGATTGCGCTCGAAGCAATGGGAGATAAACCCAAGCACACTGCGCTGGACCTGGGCTGTGCATCTGGCCGCTCCACTTTTGAATTGGCGCGCGGCTTTGATCATGTCACCGGTATCGATTTTTCCGCACGCTTCATTGGTCAGGGCGTGCAACTGGTGCAACAAGGCACCCTACGCTACACCTTGACCGAAGAAGGCGATTTGGTTTCTTACAAAGAACGCACGCTGTCCGATCTGGGACTGGATCAGGTCAAAGATCGTGTTGAATTTTATCAAGGCGATGCGTGTAATTTAAAATCAATTTTTACCGGTTACGACTTAATTCTCGCTGCCAACTTAATCGACCGGTTGTATGATCCAGACAAGCTGCTCAGCAACATTCATACGCGCATCAACGCGGGCGGTTTGCTGATGATCGCATCACCTTACACCTGGTTGACTGAACATACCAAGAAAGAATCTTGGGTTGGCGGCCTCAAGCGGGATGGCGAGAATTTCACCACACTGGATGGCTTGAAAGAAATTTTGGGAAAAAACTTCCGCCTGATACAAGGTCCGCAGTCCGTGCCTTTTGTCATCCGTGAAACTAAGCGCAAATTCCAGCATACATTGTCTGAAGTCACGATCTGGGAGAAAACTTCTTGAGCAGTGGTTTTGATTTTGACCACGAGATCAATCGCGCAGCAACCCACAGCGTCAAGCATGACGGCCGACAAGCTATGTTCGGCAGCAGCGAAGTCATCCCGGCGTGGGTAGCCGACATGGATTTCGCCGCGCCACCTGCAGTCACCCAGGCATTGATAGCACGCGCCCAGCACCCGATATACGGCTATACGCTTTTCCCCGATAGCACATATGATGCTCTGATCCATTGGATGAAACGGCGGCATGGCTGGAGCATTCAGCGCGACTGGATTATCCTCTGCCCCGGCGTGGTGCCATCGATCAACGCCGCCGTGATGGCATTCACACAACCCGGTGAATCGGTCATTATCCAGCCACCGGTATATTTTCCTTTTTTTTCAGCTGTCACACAGACTGATCGAATACTGATTCAAAATCCGCTATTGCTGCAAAATGGCCGTTACACGCTTGATTGTGATCATCTGGAGCAATGCGCCAAGCAAGCGAAATTGCTGCTGCTGTGCTCGCCACATAATCCAGTTGGCCGTGTTTGGCAACCCAATGAGCTGGAACAGCTGCTACAAGTCTCTGAAAAACGAGACTTAATCATTTTTTCTGACGAAATCCATGCTGATTTGATTTACCCCGGCAATCAACACCTCGCCCTCGCCGCAATTGCAAAAAATAACGCTAAAATCATTACGGCAGTCGCTCCCAGCAAAACCTTCAACATTCCCGGATTAAATCTGTCGGCACTGATAATTCCAGACCATTCCACGCGCAGCACCATGACACAAATTTTCGACAATTTTCACGTCAGCGCATCCAATCCGTTCAGCATCGCTGCATTTGAAGCTGCCTACCACAAAGGTGAAGCATGGCTGGAAGCGCTATTGATTTATTTGCGCGACACGCGCAATTGCGTTGAAGCATTCTTGGCCGAGCACTTACCCGAAATCAAAGTAATCCAAGCCGAAGGCACTTATCTGCTGTGGCTAGACTGCCGGACAATGAACATGACAGATGCACAGCTGAAACATTTTTTCTTTCATGAAGCGGGCGTTGGCATGAATCCCGGCACGCAATTCGGCAAGGAAGGCAGCGGGTTTATGCGACTGAATATTGGCGCACCGAGAAAGACGGTTATATCAATCATGCACAGAATTAAGCAAGCTTGGCACAATAAAAATAATTAACCGGTGATGTATTGCAGCTAAAATTCGGTCTCGAGCGCATACATTATAAATATCAGACTCAATTCGTTCACTTTGATCCGCAAACAACTCGGCAATTTTAATAGGCAAAGGCAGCAGAAGCAGAAGTAATCCAGTACTTAACTAAATCATTTAATTCATTAAACTTAGGAAAACAATTATGCCCAATGACACACTGGAACTTGCACAAACACTGATTGCTCGCCGATCACTCACGCCTGCCGATGATGGGTGTCAACAAATCTTAATTGACCATCTGGAGAAACTCGGCTTCCATATTGAAAAAATGCGCTTCGGAAATGTCGATAATCTTTGGGCTAGACGTGGCAGCACTGCACCATTGCTTTGCTTCGCCGGACACACCGATGTTGTTCCTCCTGGACCGCTAGAACAATGGAGCAGTGATCCATTCACACCAACTATCCGCGATGGCCGTTTATATGGGCGCGGAGCTGCCGATATGAAATCCTCGTTAGCAGCTTTTATCACCGCTATTGAAGCATTTCTCGCACAGCATGCCCATCATCAAGGATCCATCGCATTGCTGATCACTTCAGATGAAGAAGGCGTTGCGATCGATGGCACTGCCAAAGTGGTCGAAACACTTAAAGCACGCGGCGAATTGCTCGACTACTGCATTGTGGGTGAACCAACATGCAGTGACAAATTTGGCGATACCATCAAGAATGGCCGACGCGGCTCTTTATCTGGCAACCTCACCATCAAAGGCATGCAAGGCCATATCGCCTATCCGCATTTGGCCAAGAACCCAATTCATCTGGCTGCTCCGGTAATTGCAAAACTGGCGAATACAGAATGGGATCAGGGTGATGAATTTTTTCAACCGACAACCTGGCATATTTCCAATATCAATGCTGGAACAGGCGCCACCAATGTTATTCCCGGTACGCTGAATTTATTATTCAATTTTCGCTTTTCTACCGCTAGCACGGTTGAATCGCTCACAAAAAAAGTACATGAAACGCTCGATCAATTTGAGCTGGATTATGAATTGCAGTGGGAACTATCAGGAAAACCGTATCTTACACCTAAGGCCGAACTAGCCAACGCCATAAGCACTGCCATTACTAAAGTTACAGCTATCGAGCCGCAATTATCCACCTCAGGGGGCACTTCAGATGGTCGGTTTATCGCAGATATCTGCTCCCAGGTAATCGAATTCGGTCCGCGTAATGCGACTATTCACAAACTGAATGAGTATGTCGAAGTCGATGACCTTGAACAATTATCACGCGTCTATCTGTTTACCATGGAAAATTTACTATCTGCAAGAAATGGAGCAACTCAGGAAAATTCAGATAGCTTCTGGAATAAATTAAAAAAATATTTCTCTTTTGAATGAAATCGAACCAGCAATCTTGTGGCAATACCACAGGGTTGTTGGGTTTTAGATTAAGACTACAACCAGTAGCTGTTACAAAACATATCTTGCCAAATCCTCACTTTGTGACAGATCCTTAAGACGCTCATCAACATACGCTGCATCAATGACCAAGGTTTTTCCGCTATGTTTAGGCGCATTATAGGAAACTTCTTCGAGCAGCTTTTCTATGACGGTATGCAAGCGCCTGGCACCGATATTCTCAGTTTTGCTGTTAACAGAGTGCGCAATTTCAGCCAGACGTTTGATCGCATCGCCGTTAAATTGTAATGTTACGCCCTCGGTAGCCAACAGTGCCTCATATTGGCGCGTAAGACAAGCGTCGGTATTAGTCAGTATCTGCTCAAAATCACTAACACTCAGGCTGGTCAGCTCAACGCGAATAGGAAAACGTCCTTGCAGCTCCGGGATCAAATCGGAAGGTTTGGACATATGAAACGCGCCACTGGCGACAAACAGAATATGATCGGTTTTGATCATGCCGTATTTAGTGGAAACGGTCGTGCCTTCCACCAAAGGCAGCAAATCGCGTTGCACACCCTGCCGTGAAACATCCCCACCGGCATTGCTGGCCCGGCTGGCAATTTTATCTATTTCATCCAAAAATACAATACCGTTCTGTTCTACATTCTGGATCGCCAATAGTTTCAATTCTTCATCATTGACCATTTTTGCGGCTTCTTCTTCCAACAATATTTTTTTTGCTTCACGTATCGTCAATTTGCGGGTTTTCTTTCTTTCGCCACCCATATTCTGAAACATGCCTTGAATTTGGGATGTCAAGTCTTCCATTCCTGGTGGCGCAAAAATTTCCATACTGGCGCGAGGAGCCGCTACCTCAATTTCAATTTCCTTATCATCCAACTCTCCTTCACGCAGTTTTTTGCGAAACTTTTGTCGTGTCAAATTATCATGATCATCATCCGCATTGACTTGTGTCCCAAAGTCCCTGGAACCTGGTAATAGTGCATCGAGAATACGATCCTCGGCACGATCTTCGGCAAGTGGTTGCTTCTTGCGAGTTTCTCTTTCTCGTGATTCCTTCACGGCCGTTTCCGCCAGATCGCGAATAATTGAATCAACATCGCGCCCAACATAGCCAACCTCAGTAAATTTAGTCGCCTCAATCTTGATAAAAGGCGCATTTGCAAGTTTGGCCAAACGACGTGCAATTTCGGTTTTACCGACGCCGGTTGGCCCGATCATCAGGATGTTTTTCGGCGTGATCTCCTGGCGCAGAGGATCCGCAACCTGTTGGCGGCGCCAACGATTTCTCAGCGCAATTGCAACAGCCCTTTTGGCTGAGTCCTGGCCAATAATATGTTTGTCCAGCTCGTGAACAATTTCCTGCGGAGTCATTTGTGACATGGTTTCAGATTCTATGTTGGATGTAATGTAAACAGCGGCTATAAGCTATCGAAAAATTTAATCGATAGTTTCGATAATATGGTCCTGATTGGTGTAAATACAGATATCGCCCGCGATAGTCAGCGCTTTTTTCACAATTTCTTGAGGGGGAAAATCCGTATTCTCCAATAATGCACGCGCAGCGGCCAGTGCGTAGGAACCGCCGCTGCCAATCGCGGCGATACCCAATTCAGGCTCGATGATATCGCCGGCGCCGGTAACAATCAGCGTTGCCTCTTCATTGGCTACCACCAGCATAGCTTCCAATCTGCGCAAAATACGATCGGTGCGCCAATCTTTAGCCAACTCAACCGCAGCACGCATGATATGCCCCTGATGGGCTTCCAGCTTACCTTCAAAGCGTTCAAACAAGGTAAAAGCATCGGCGGTTCCTCCGGCAAATCCAGCCAGAATTTTGTCATGATACAGTCTGCGGACTTTACGTGCACTGGATTTGGCGACTACAGCGCCGAGCGTTACCTGGCCATCGCCACCCAGTGCAACGTGAGAACCGCGCCTTACTGAAACAATTGTTGTCATGAAATTTCTTAATGCGTCACAAAACCTGATTATAACGTATAAAACATCGCCGATTCCGATAGAAAGACCCTATCAACGTATACAAGCGTTGAAAAACATTTTCGAACAGCCAATGCAGTGAGTTCTTCAACAACCTGTTAATTTTTTTTTCTTTGCGCGCGGATGTGCAGCATCGTAAATCTTTGTTAAGTGCTGAAAGTCGAGATGAGTGTATACCTGAGTGGAAGTAATGTGAGCGTGTCCGAGCATTTCCTGAACCGCGCGCAAGTCACCACTGGATTGCAACACATGTGAAGCAAACGAATGCCGCAAAACATGCGGATGTACATTCTGATGCATGCCCTGTTGTTTCGCTCTGCTTTTCAATCGATAAGCAATAGCGCGCATACAGATCGCATCACCACGTTGCGATAAAAAAAGCGCCGTAACATTGGGTTTGATAATCTGCAATCGTAACTTCAACCAAGCAGTTAAGGACTGAAGCGCATACTCTCCTACCGGAACAATGCGCGCTTTGCCACCTTTGCCCAGAACCCTGATTGTTCCTTCCGCAAAATGGACATCCACAGGACGGAGTTGCGTCAGTTCCGCCAGCCTTAAACCCGAGGAATAGAATAATTCAAACATCGCACGATCACGCGCCGTGAGAATGTTATCAACTGGAAATTCCAACAGTCGTGTAGCCTCATCGGGTGACAGCGCATGCGGCAATTTCTGCGGCGATTTGGGAACGCGTACTGCATGACAAGGATTATGCTGCAAGCCATGCCTACGAATTAAAAAATTATAAAAACCCCGCCAGGCTGATAACATTCTGGCTAGACTTCTACCGCCAAGCCCTTTGCTGTGAAGTTGCGCAATCGCTTGACGAATATTGGGCGCTTGCACTTGATTCAAATCGTCTGCGCCCAGATGTTGCAACAGAGCGAAAATATCACGTGCATAGCTTTTACAAGTCAGCGGCGACAAGCGGCGCTCATAAGTTAAGTGATCAATATACGCAGTAGCCAGCAATTCAGGAGTGTTGTTCATCAATCACTGTCTGCTGATCAGCCAAATTACCCACGGTTTCGGCTTGATCATAACGTGTCACCGTCGTGCACACCAGCTCCCCTAACCGTTTCAGATGTAACGTTCCCATTTCAGGGTAAAACCGCTCGATATCAGGGCTGCCCAGAACCACCAAACCGATGGTTCGGGTAGTATTCAAAGGAATCATCGCAAACGAATTAAGATGCTCAGCGCCTTCACCAAACCATTGCTTAATTTCATCTACGATATGACTACCGCAATAGGGCTGCGGCAAGCTCTCGGCAATCGTTTGCACATCTTCGCTGACGGCCATAAATTCAGCATTGGTTTTACCATAATTAGCCACATTCCAGACACGCATGGCCACCAGCGGAATGGCAAAATCTTCTTTCAAACTGAAATACAGCGCATGAAACAGCTCGTCCATATTCGAAACAGAAAGTAAAGCGATCGCCAGTCGATGCATTTTCTCTCCAATGGCGTCGTTCTCCTCACCAAAACTAATCAATTCCAATAATTTATCCTGCAAAACGCGATTTCTTTCCCGCAATGAAATAACTTGTCTCTCATTGAGCGAGATTACTTTCTCATCCTGCGGGTGGGAAATCTGGAGATCCGCTAGCAAATCAGCATATTCATTGAAGAACTGCGGGTGTTCCTGCAAATACTGCGCAACTTCATCCGGTTTCATCATAGTTCCTTAATTGATTACAAATTGATTTCGCCTTCAAATACCGTAACTGCCGGGCCGGTCATCCAGACCGGCTCATCAAAGCCTTGCCAGCTAATTGTCAGTTCACCGCCTTGTGTACTCACGACAACCTGACGATCCAGCAACCCCAGATTGATACCCGTTACAACAGCAGCGCAAGCCCCCGTTCCGCAAGCTAGTGTTTCTCCTGCACCACGTTCAAACACGCGCAACTTGATATGATTCCGATCGATAACCTGCAAATAGCCAACATTGACCTTGTTGGGAAAACGCACGTGTTGCTCAATTAACGCACCTTCAGTCACAACCGGCGCGCGCGCGATATCCGCAACCACACGCACGGCATGCGGGTTACCCATCGACAAAGCACTTATTGTAACCGGCTTATCCGGTAATTCAAGCTGGTAAGTCAATGCGCGTTGGTCAGCAATGAAGGGAATATGCTCCGGTTCAAATATCGGCTTGCCCATATTCACCGTGACATATCCATTGCTCTCCAGTCTGGGCGATATCACACCACTCAAAGTTTCGATGCGAATCTCATTATTTTGTGTCAAACCATGATCATGCACATAGCGCACAAAACACCGCGCTCCATTGCCGCATTGCTCAACCTCACTACCATCGGCATTGAAAATGCGATAGCGGAAATCCGCCTGACCTTGCGCCTTCTCAACCAGCAAAACTTGATCACAACCAATGCCGAAATGTCGGTCTGCCAGTCGGCGAATCTGTTGCCGATCAAGATTGATCGTTTGCTTGATACCGTCCAACACTACAAAATCATTTCCCAAACCTTGCATTTTGGTAAATTTTAGTTTCATCGATCAAGTATTCCAGCGGCCCAGTTGAGTCAGCGTCATCAAAAAATCATCCATCACAAAACCGCCCCCGATGTCGACAATACTATCCCCTGTAATTTCAAATCCATACTGCTGATAAGCTGCAATAGCGCTATGGTTGCGTTTATTGACTGTCAGAATCAGAGATTGCAAATCATTTTTGCGCATAGTATCCATTGCATCCACCACCAGCATCGCACCATAACCTTTGCGATGATAATCACAATGGATATACAGTTTATCAATTTTCAGCTCTCTTGGCTGCTCGGTCAGCATACAGCAAGAAAAACCGATGATCGACCGATCCACAACCAGCTTCCGCCACCAAATACTCGGTTCCCTGAGCTGAACATCAATGAGCGTCGGCTGATATCGCTGCATCAGCATATATTCAATCTGAGCAGATGAGATGATGGCCACATAATGATGTTGCCAAATGGTTCGCGCCAAAGCAGCGATTGTTATGGCATCCGGGGATGTTACAGGCAATATGCTCGGTTGCATTTGGATTATGTACAAATTGATTTTAGACCCGCGCTGTATAACGCTCTCTTCACGATCGTTTTTATATACAGCATGCCCACCACAAAGGCTGAAATGAAATAAATCATACCTCGGTATCGTACAGCAAATACAACGCGTGGTGATGCCACAATGGACTGTTGCAAGCAACTATTTTCTGAAATAGTCAGAGCAACTGATTTGATTTACTTTAGGGTGGTTCCTAGCTCACTCAAAATTAAAGCTTTTGAGGAGATGGAAGTTTGAGTAACCCTCTCGCGATGAAAACCCGACCGCGTGAGCGGTCGAGTTTCTTTATCGCTAAGTATTGACGCTCCTCGGCATAACCGAGGGCTTACCGTTTTGCGTTGGCTAATCCGCCACGCCTTCAGTATCGCTACCGCCTTGTGAAGAGGTTACCGTAACTCGTGCTGGCGGTACCGGAAACGCATCCGGCCCCGACACCACTACCTCATATCGTCCACGAGCACCCACCTGCGGCATTGGGAATTCACCGCCCTCTATATGCAGCGTAAGCTCAGGAATTGTGCCCACACTTGGATCTATCTTGTCGCTCGAAAAAGCCACAACCCTTATAGCGCCGGTCGCTGCGGTCCAGGTTACCAAGCTAATTCTCACGTCATCAACGACATTGACATCTCGCACGGTTTCAAAGCCGCCTACGCTTGTGGCAGTAATCGTTACTTGATCGGGAACAGAAGGGCCATTGGCCGGATTTAAGAAGGTACGTTTGAAAAAGGTATTTCCACCATCGAATGCCATTGCCCCATCACCCTGCGGCAGGCCGCTGAGTGCAACAGCGGCAGTAATCGGCGCTTTCACCCATGAATTGATGCGAGCCGTCGTATTACCATTGCTAGTATTTGTGGAGCGGAAATAGGTCGTGCGTACAGGCTCAATTCCTGGTGGACTGTTTGCCTCATCATAAATTTTGCCTTGTACTGCAAATAAATTGGTTTCGACAAAGTTCTGCCCACTACCGTCCAGATTCACGCCAGCAGGGCCTTCAATACGGAAATAATTAATACCGCAATGGCCACCGATTACTTCATGTGGAATGCCAGGATCGCCCACATAACCCACGGGGGCAGTCGGTGCAACCGCTGGATCCCAGATCAGGAAAGGACCGACCTCGCCGCTTAGCATGGTTTCAAACGGTGCAGCACCACCCGTGTCGCGCGTCACGTTAATTGCACGCGTGCCGGCTGTTGCGTTATAAACTTCCGGCTGACAACCATCGGCTTCATTAAGAAAGGGATGCCAGATTTTATATTCACCATCAACCGGTATATCGACTCGAATGCGGACACGTCCAAAAGCGAACTGATCGTTCGGTGCAGGATCTCCCGCGCCATAAGCGGCCTCCAAAGCCAGCACTAAAATAGCTCGTTGTCCTCCAGCCAAGTTTAGAGTGGCATCGGCTGCCCACCAAAATGCTTCTGCACCAAAGCCCGTCGCTTGGGATGTTGCATTGCCTGGGATTACAGGGTCGAAGAAACATAGGCCGTTAACGCCATCACCATCCAGGCACAACTGCAAAGTAGTGCCATTTGAATCGGAAAACCAGGTCGGAAAATGATTCACCGGAGATATTAAACCTTTACCCGCCAATGCTGCATTGGCAGACTGTATATTCAAACTCATTACTGCTACTACAACGACAAAAGCAAAACTCACTTTTTTGCTGATGCCTATAATTCCCTCTAAATTAAAGAGTTTCATGACCTATCCTCCTGCGGTTGATCTATAGTTCTATAAAATTAATGAAGCCCTGACTTTATCGAAAGACTCAATCAGAGGCTCCCTATTACTTAAGCATGCGTAGCTTGGAAAGCATGCACACTTGTATGCACAGCTTTTGGATCGACATGGTTAATGGTTGCCATGATTTGTGCTGGATCAGCCAAAGTAGGCGCCATGCTCCAGCGGTTACGTTCAGCGTTGCCGATACGCACCATGCCGGTATGGTTTTCTCTAATATTGTCAACATCTTCGTCCTGATCGTAGAAGCCCAACCGGTAGCGAATCAGTTCGATATCTTCCGGTGCACCCGTCAGAAATTTCCAGCCATCCTTGATGCCATAGCGTTCAGCGTATTGCTTGAGCAATCTTGGTGTATCTCGATCGGGATCCAACGTGATCGAATACATAAAAATATCACGCCCGGCACGCTCACCCAGCATATTGCGCACTTCCCGGAGATTCGCTGTCGATTTCGGGCAAATGCCGGAACATTGTGAATACATCATGTTGATCGTAACCACTTTATCGCGGATCAAATCATCATAAAACTTCACCGCTTCACCATCATGGGTGTACAGCGTAACATTTGGAAACGGCGTGGCGTCGCCCGCCGGTTTGTATTTCCTAATATTGGGATTGAACCCGGATGTCTTGTCGCTAACAGCCAGCTTCTGCCACATTGTATTGAGTCCAACCAAACCCAATGCCGCCAACCCCATGCCCGCCAGTATTTCTCTACGTGAGTTAACTGGTTCATTTTCTTTTTTCATGATATAGCCCTCTCTTTTCTGTTAGCCCAAAATATCCCAACGCACCATCATGGCGTGGTCTTCGTGGGTCATATTGTGGCAATGCATCACATATTTGCCTGGAAAATCCCGAAAACGCATAAATATTCTTACCTTCTCATTCGGGCCTAACCGATAAACATCCTTGCGGCCTTTTTCATATCCTGGCACCGGTACCTCAGTACTACTGACGTAACGATTCAGGATAAGCCCTTCTTCAAAGTGAATATGAACCGGATGACTCCAACCACCGGATGGATTATCCAATTCCCAAATCTCAAAACTGCCTTGGGCCATATTCGCGGCGGCGGAATGAACGTTGACAAAGCCTGCATTGATCGCCCACATGCCATTCTTGCGCTCAAACCGCCAGGTTCTGACCGGAGCAGCCGCAATTTCTGCAGCGGTTGGTCTGCGGATCGGGCGCAATTTGGTTGGAACTTGGCTCACATCCGGCTCATCCGGTTCACGATCAACGACAAATTTAACAATCCGCATGCCCGGCCCTTTAATCCCTTTCGGTCCGCGCGTGCTGGTTTGTTCCCAGCGATTGACCAGATAAAGCTCGGTGCCTATTGGATAGGTAGAAAAATCCATTACGATATCCGCGCGTTCAGCTACGCCCAACCGGACGTTTTTCCGGTTCAGCAGCGGCTTTGGCAACAGATTGCCGTCATTGGCAATATGGATAAAGTTTTGCTGCACATTGTTAGCTGCCACTATATGAAATTGATAGAAGCGTGTGGGGCCTGCATTGAGAAAACGAAAACGATATTTGCGTCTGGCCACATTCAACACCGGTTCGATAATGCCATTGACGGTCACCTTATCGCCCAACGTACCTTCCGGGTCAAATTGATCCATTATTTGTATCGTATCCGCACCAAAACGCTTATCCTGGAATGCCATCGGATAATCATATTCATGACTGGGCAGCCGCAACGCCTTGGGATTTGGATCATGCTCGTCACCTGAGTCCAGCTCATCGTAGAGCAGGTAAAAGCCGGCCATGCCACGGCTAGCGTTGGCCGCAGTGAAATCTAGGCAATGATCGTGATACCACAGCGTTCCTAATGCTTCGCGGTAATCGCCGCCCACCGGGTTTTTAGCGCTCTTGGGAAATTCATCGTATCCCGCGTACACATTGGGATAAAAATGATCCTTCCAGTGCCCTGGGCCGCCCATCGTGGGCCCGGCTTTGGTCGGACTGAAATAATCACCCGGAAAACCATCACTCTCCGAAGGCGCATGCAAATTATGCAAATGCAAGCTAATCTCCGGCGTGCCAAACCCACTATGATTTGCGGGCAACTCATTATGCAAACGCAAAATGATCGGGCGCCCATAGCGTGCATGAATGGTAGGATTTACCTGATCATCTCCACCGACGTAATTCCATACCAATTGTTTGGCATAATCCGGATGAAATTCATGGTCTTCAATCGCTTGAACGCGAAAATCATAAGTATCCGCTTGACCGTACTGAAGTGGCCGGTCCTTAACTCCAAAAAAATGTTCCCAGCGCTGATGACTGTTGCGTCCACATTCTCCATTTGCGATATTGGGATCACAATTCGGAGGATTAATCTGATTGCACAGATCAGTTTGTTCCAGCGGCACAATCGCTTCCGGCAGTTCTCTCTGCCAAGGTCTGGTTGGCGGACTGGGTGGTAGCGATTCATCATCAGCAACACTCTGCGCCACGCTTTTACGCGAAGTTAAAATGGCCGGTGCGGCCAGAATCGTGGCACCCGTCGTTTTAAAGAACGCACGCCGTGATTCATTCGATGGCGAATCCCCATCGGCGGTACTGTCCTGATTAGGTTGATAATCGTCGAACTTCATAATTTTTCCCTCTCTTATATAAAGTTATATTTCTAGAGTTCACGCTGTGTGCGTTTTTATTATGCTATTACTCTAGAAAATTAATCCTGACAGCCATCAACTCATGCAATTACTGTAATGGATATCATTTTTTCTACTATTTAACTGATTACGCTAATATATTGCACAATCCACCTATCTAATTATTATTATGTTTTATGCCAGCAGGATGAAATGCTGCACCGTTAAGAAACGCTCACTGTTGCATCTAGGAGATCGCCTATCGGCTATAAGAAATCGGTATAGCTACAGTCACAGTAAATGCAGTCTTTGATTTCAATTTGCTCTTGTATGTCGATTATCAAAAAACCAGTCTCTTTATCCACTTGTTATTGGTAACGCCACAAAAGCCAATTTATGTTAAGAACCCTTTACCCTCTAGCGAATACTTCTTTCTTATTATTCTTAATTTTTTCATCTTGCTTTCGTTTGCCCGCATTACAATAATATTCTTAAAAACTTCAGAAAATAAGTGACAGATAGCGCCAATTTTTTAGGAAACATGTACTGGATGTGCACTACTTTATGTAGGGTTTTTCCTGCAACCATAATATTATTTATCTTATATATCAAAGATATAATAATAACAATAAGACGCGAAGTAGATGTGAAGAAGATGTGAAGCACAGTCGGTCTATAGATGATGGTGCAGAGATGCTAATAAGCTTTGGATGAATAGAACTGTCGCAATGCATCAGAGGCAGTGCAGCGTATTGATTGTGTAATAACCAAACTCACAATGACACCCATCAACTAAAGTAGCTGTTGATGGATGTCATCCCCTTTTCCGGTGTTTACAACACCAAATCTGCTTCAACCAGTGTTGGCGCTCCCGCTAACAGAATCTGGAATTCAGGATTGCTATTTCCAGCCGTGTTACCTTCTAGCAAGCCCGTTAACGGATCATAACGTAGCTGACTCCTACCGCTGAAAGCATTATCTCCGATGAAGATAAATGCTTGATTACCTGGAAACGCCGCGGTTGTATTACCATCAATCGCACTCACATCGATCTTATCGGTCCCGCTCACAAAGTCGGTAATGGTGTCTCTATTTGCAGGATTGGAATGGAAAACTGCTGCAAGGTAGAGAAAGGTATCTGCACCCGCTCCGCCGGTTAAAAGATCGGCACGCGGCCCACCAATCAGCGTATCGTTGCCATCACCGCCATTGAGCGTATCGGTTCCAGGTCCGCCATTGAGCGTGTTGTTGGCGCTGTTACCGATGAGAATATTGGCCAAACCATTACCGGTACCATTGATCGCATTGCCTCCGGTCAGTGTGAGGTTCTCGACATTGGCAAGAAGCGTGTATGTCACCGCGCTTTCGACCGTATCGATGCCTTGATTAAACAACTCAGTAATTGTGACCGGCAGACTACTAATCACATAGGTGTCGTTATCCAAACCACCCCTGAGTGTATCCACACCACCCCCTGAAATCAGCGTGTCATTACCTGCCAAGCCCGTGAGTATGTTGTTGCTGGCGTTACCAGTTAACACGTTGTCCAGATTATTACCCGTGCCGTTAGGTGCAGTTCCTGTCAGCGTCAGATTCTCCAGGTTCAGACCCAATGTGTAGGTCACCGAACTTTCGATCGTATCAACTCCTCCACCAGCAAGTTCGGTAATCGTATCGGCGGTGGAATCAATGATATAGGTGTCGTTACCTGCTCCACCGTCCAAAACATCCACGCCATTCAAACCATTCAATCTATCGTTTCCGGATAAACCTAACAGAACATCATTGCCCGCTGTACCTACCAAATCATCGTTGCCGATGGTACCGACAAAAGCAGTTCTATCCGCAAACTGAAGTCGCTCAACGTTACGAACCCTGTCGCTACCATCGTTGTTTCCACCACCGCCATTAGGATTAACATGGTCGATGAACAACATGCCGGTGGAATCAGAAGTTATGATGTAACTGGCAAATACATCCCGGTATACCGCGGTATCTGTACCACTACTGTTTGATAGGATCTCGCGAACAATGACCAGTTGATTTGGGTTGTAGGTTCCGTTCTGCATCGCAGTTCGCAATGCACTGGTCATATTCTCAAAAGACGCGATCTGAGTGCCAGGATCGCTCGGATTAGTGCGAATGCTGATGCGTGTATTGAGCCAGGCATCACCGTCGATAATGTCATCACCTCCACGGCCTTCAAGAAAATCACTGCCGCCGCCGCCCAGTAGAATATTACCCGCGCTAAATGTAGTTGCTCCACCCAGTATGGCGCTCAATCCATTGATCTGTCCTATTCGGTCAGCCACGCTATGCTCGCCATTGGGTAATCGGTTGACGTTATTTAATGCGTTGTTCTGTCCGGTAACAGGATCAATAAATTCTAAGTCGGTATGCGTTTGATCATCACCAATCAGGGTATCGTTAAGATCCCATCCCGATGCGGCTTCGACAAAAGTAAAACGATCCACTGGCGGGAAAATTGGACCAATCACAGCAGCCAGCGACAAATTGATATTGGCCGGTACCGAATCACCATCGGTGATAGCCCAATCAAACCCGCTGCCGCCATTGCCTACATCCGCCCCCCCTTTACCATTCAACAAATCGTCCCCGCCTTCTCCTCTGAAAGAATCGACGCCACCGGCTCCTATAAATACATCATTACCGCGAATCGGATCGCGTCCAAACGGATCGGCATTGTCACCCGGCATGGCCGCCGCAGCGCCATTTTCAATCCAATCGTCACCTTCATTTCCCATCATGGCTGCGTTAGGGGTATTGCCAAATATAAAATCGTTACCCGGTCCCGCAAAAACTTCTGAAGCATCGTTGCCAGTCACTATGAAATCCTTGCCTTCGCCGCCAAATATTATGTTTAGACCGGGGCCTCCGTTGATCACATCGTTACCATTGCCTCCCTTGATGGTGTCATCGCCAAAAGCATCGGTAATGATGTCATCACCGTCACCGCCATTCAGAAAATCACCATCTGCTCCGCCTTCAATGCGATCGTCGCCATCATCCCCCCAAATCGTATCGACACCGGAACCGGCACGCAATCTGTCATTTCCGCTGGTTCCGCCCATCACGATATGCTCCGAGCCCGTATAGCGAATAGTATTCGGACCTAGTGTGCTGTCACGAATTAATAATGCTGATTCATTGTATGGCGTCGCCGGGTCATTTTGGATCGGTCCACTTGAACCTACATTCCCTGCTTCAAAAGTATAGGTCGGTGTCGAGAAAACATTCGCCGGCAGATGCTTGACATTGGGTAAATTCAGCATGATCATCTCGGCAAACGAGCTTTGTTCCAGCTCCGTCAGGAAATTAAGCCCGGCGGTTCGCTCCAGATAATAGAATCGATCACCGTCCTGCAATTTCTCCAACTGAGTCTCGAATACGAAATTAAAGGTGGAACCCAGCAAGCCGCCGAACGGAGCCTGATTCTCCGCCAAACCGCCGATCCAGAAGTCAACAGCGTCCAGACCGGTAATAATATCGCCCGCAGGCAAATTCGCCCAGGCCCCGGTACTGCTCATGAAATTAATACGATCCCCCGGCGCACCCGCTCCACCGTTGACAAGCAATTCCGCCGCAGCACGTTTATCCGCAAGTGTCTCTGCATTAAGAATACTGGGGTGAGTCCCATAGGTTGCAACGAAATTCACCAATGACTCCGGATGACGAATACTTAGTCCAAAATCGGCCCAGCTTTCGTAAGGCAGTAAAGCGCTATTATGTCCGGTATCCTCATAAAACATGCGGCGCGCTTCGTTCAGCGAAGGAATCCCGGCATCGCGCCCTCGGGTTAAATTAATTGTAGGCAAATCAAGCGGCAGACCAAGCAAATTATTACGCAAGGCTTCAGTCACAAATTCATCAATTTCGTTACCCACTTGATGCGTCATGCCTCTTACCACTGCGCTGGCCGCATCAATATTGTTGGCGTAATTATCCCTAAATTCGACAGGATTCAAGAATGCCTGTATCAAACCTATGTCATTGGATGAACCATTTGCATTGGTCCTGGCAACTGTTTCGGTCAGCATCGAGTGGCCAAAGCGATAAACCACATGCGCGAATTCCGCCATAATTGCCGGATCAATCGTGCTGTTATAGCCAGCAAATGCATCGACATTGGGTTGAATTGTGCGCGCGAATTCCTCGAATTGTAAATGCTGATATTGCATCTCTGTAGCAAATTTAGCCGCTCCAAACAAGCGCTCGCCGTTCCATGCCCCCCCCGGCAAATGCCACTGTGCGATGAATGCGGCATCTCCGCTATTAGTAACCAAATCTTTGATATATTCAACCGTGCGATTATGTTCAGCATGAAAGACTGTGTGAACCGTGGTTAAGCCAATATTTTCGTTGCCACGGCCATCACCGGCAATAAAGTGCGCATCCAATAATTCATCGTCATACTCGCCGGGAGCGGCAGGACCAGAATTTATGATGTTATCTGCATCCGGTATTTTCATAGCCCCGCTGGAAGTGCGTGGCACTGCTGAATTAGCAATGTCTTCCAAAAAAGCATGACCAATACGAATCACATTCGCTGGAACATTAACTCCATGTCCTCCATTCGCCGTTGGATTGCCTTCAATGACCATATCATCTGGCGTATTCGCAATATTGTCAGCACCGACCCCGACAACCAATTGCGCAAAACCATTTGGGCCGGGAATGAATTTTCCATAACTGTCTGTCCGCAGCAATGGCAAGTTGGTTACATCAACATCGGTCAAATTGATACCTAACATGCTCTGCGCTTGAGCTTTAACGTCTGCCCAGGTGGACATTCCATCCCCGGTTTCGCTATTTTCAAGTAGTCTGCCAGTTGCCACTGGTTTTCCAGCGGAATTCATTTGATACTCTCGTAGGAATACTTGATGCGAAGGATGCGATGTATACGTCTGGTTCTGGTCAACAAAAGGCGTGGTCTGGTTAATATGCTGATGGATATCATCTGCACTTTCATCAATCAGCGGTGTCGCAGGATTATCGCCGATGATCCCATCAGGCCCCGGCAAATTACTTGCTCGAGTAACCGCCATGAACCTCAAATTAGCGGGCAAATCATCAAGGCTTTCATCAATGCCAACCGTTGACGGATCATCTCCGAGTATTCCATCGGGGCCGGCAACTAATGGATCGTCGTCACGCAACGGAATAAATGCCGTGCCACTTTGTCCTTTATTAACAAGATCCAATCCATGATCGAAAAACTGACCAAACAACGTAAACCAGGAATTAAAAGGTGCATTCAAACCCGCATTGGGCGTTACGTTAGGGATAAAGTAGGTTTGAAAAGGAACGCCATCAAGCCGTACTCCATCAACTAAAGCTGAGCCAGGTGTCTGTGCTGCCGCAGCAATTGTAGCCGGGTTCGTAGCCGTCTGGTCTGAAATCAGATTACTAATCACCCGTGGTTGCGTATCAAACACAAATCCGCTGGTTTGGTTATATGAAGTTGGACTACCTACAGGTTGATTCGGGGTGCCGAATCCAGTTGGAACAGATTCGCCAGACCGAAAAGACGGAGTCAGCAAGCGTGGAAAAACTTGATCGGCCGCACCAAACAAATCTTTCCCTGGCAGAAGATTATTATATGATCCATCGACATAGCGCAAGCCATTTGGCAATAATGGACTACCAACAAGTGCAGGCAGTGCATTAAAGTTTCCTGCTATTTGCGCTGCGGAATCCGCTTCAGAAATTGCTATCTGCTTAAGCAGAAAATCGAGATCGTTTCTATTGAAATTCGCCATTAACTTGACTCCTATATTCGTTTAAAAATGAGCAAGCCACACACGTTTCTAACGTGGGTAAGCTTATTGCACAAATTGAATAATCAAATTGCCGCTCGCAAAGCCGGGGATCTAGCTGTTATTGATTAACAACAGCATTATTTTTATTGCTCTCAGTGATTTCATTCAATCCCGCCTCTTATTGACTGTGCGATACTATGCTCATAATTCTTTTCATGTAAGTGACATCAATCTGGAATTTTCAGTAAATCAATCCTAAGTTTGTCCTGCGCTTTGTAGGATATACCTTACTCTAACAATAAAAATAACATTATTTTACAATGGTTTATTTTGGAAATTAAGAAATCTTCTTATTTACGTGCAGCAAATGAGAACAAAGCTGCTACCCAAAAAGAAGGAAAAACAATGAAGTACCCAAGCAAATAAACTAGACAATCTCTTGAATCTGCAAGGGAACTGATAAAGGTTTAGCTGGAAGAAACGGTCATTTTTATTTTAAACAGGGTGCGCTGCGGCATGCACAGCCTTTAGATTAAGAGGATTAGTGGTTGCCATGATTTGCGCTGGATCAACCACAGCATGCGCCATGCCCAAACGATCACGTTCATCGTTACCGATACACACCATGTCGGTATGATCGATATGCGCATCTTAATATTTTTTAAGCCCTAGAAAACTTTATTGACACCCATCAACTAAAGTAGCTGTTGATGGATGTCATCCCCTTTTCCGGTGTTTACAACACCAGATCTCCCTCAACCAGCGTTGGCGCTCCCGCTAACAGAATCTGGAACTCAGGATTGCTGTTTCCAGCCGTATTACCTTCCAGCAAGCCCGTTAACGGGTCATAACGTATCTGACTCCTACCGCTGAAAGCATTAGCTCCGACAAAGATAAATGCTTGATTACCTGGAAACGCCGCGGTTGTATTACCATCGATCGCACTCAGGTCTATCGTATCGGATCCGCTCACAAAGTCGATGATGGTGTCTCTATTTGCAGGATTGGAATGGAAAACTGCTGCCAGATAACTAAAGGTATCTGCACCCGCTCCGCCTGCCAAAAGATCGGCACGCGGTCCACCAATCAGCGTATCGTTGCCATCACCGCCATTGAGCGTATCGGTTCCAGGTCCGCCATTGAGCGTGTTATCGGCGCTGTTACCGATGATAATATTGGCCAAACCATTGCCGGTACCATTGATCGCATTGCCCCCGGTCAGTGTGAGGTTCTCGAAATTATTTGCGAGCGTAAATGTCACTGCACTTTCGACCGTATCGATGCCTTGATTAAACAACTCGGTAATCGTGACCGGCAGACTATTAATCACATAGGTGTCGTTATCCAAACCGCCCCTGAGTGTATCCACACCACCCCCTGAAATCAGCGTATCGTTACCTGCCAAGCCCGTGAGTATGTTGTTGCTGGCGTTGCCGGTTAACACGTTGTCCAGAGTATTGCCCGTGCCGTTGGGTGCAGTTCCTGTCAGCGTCAGGTTCTCCAGGTTCAGACCCAATGTGTAGGTCACCGAGCTTTCAACCGTATCAGTACCGCCGCCAGCAAGTTCGGTAATCGTATCGGTCGTGGTATCAACGATATAGGTATCGTTACCTGTGCCGCCGTTTAACACATCCACGCCGCCCAGGCCATCCAGTGTGTCGTTGCCAGGCAAGCCCAACAGAACATCATTGCCCGCTGTACCCACTAGATTATCGTCGCCGTTAGTGCCGACAATAGCAATCCTATCCGCAAACTGCAGCCGCTCGACGTTACGAACCCTGTCGCTACCATCATCGCCCACAACAGGATTGGCGTGATCAACGAATATAGTGCCGGTGGAATCAACATTCACCACATAATTGGCAAATACATCCCCGTACACTGCCGTATCAACGCCGGAGTTGTTTGACAGAATCTCGCGCACAATGACCAATTGATCCGGACTCCAGGTTCCATTCTGCATCGAAGTACGCAGTCCAGGCGTCATGTTGGGGAAGCTTGCAACTTGCGATGCAGGGTTGCTTGGATCGGTACGAACGCTGATTCGAACGTTCAGCCAGGCATCACCATCGATAATGTCATCACCCCCGCGGCCTTCAATTGAATCACTGCCGCCACCGCCCATTAAAATATTGCCTGAACTGAAGCTTGTCGCGCCATTCAGGAACGCACTCAACCCGCTGATCATGCCGATGCGTTCAGCAGCCGTATGTGTTCCATTGAGTTGATTGACGTTATCCAGCGCGTTGTTTTGCCCGGAGTCTGGATCAATCAGTTCCAATTCGACGCTGGTTCTGTTGTCACCCCGGATAATGTCGTTGTGATCCCATCCCGATGCCGCTTCGACCAAATCGAAACGATCTGCGGTATCGACAAAAGGTCCTGGAACAATCAGTCTGGCCAGATCGACGTCGGCCGGCACTGTACTGCCCGCATTATGAGTCCAGTCAAATCCGCTGCCGCCGTCGTTTCTATCCGCGCCGGCCAGGCCCCTCATCATGTCATCGCCGCCTTCGCCGATGAATTCATCGAGTCCACCGCTACCCACAAACACGTCATTGCCGCGAATCGGATCACGATTAAACGGATCAAAATTGTCGCCAGTGGAGCCATCGGCCGTTCCGGTTTGAATCCAGTCATCGCCTTCATTGCCCTGCATCACTTCGTTCGGGGCATTCCCAAAAATAAAATCGTTACCCGGACCGCCAAAAACCTCGGAGATGTCATTTCCC
>RRZU011456796.1_pt1 | contig 29113 bp, 30 predicted proteins | sample 2165561 | NCBI WGS metagenome assembly RRZU01 (sample SAMN10456909, study PRJNA506462) | wastewater metagenome | isolation source: wastewater sludge | place: USA: Moscow, Idaho | reverse complement strand
GGCGCTCGGCGGCCGGAAACGCCGCCAGCCGCGCGGGCAGGTGCGGATTGGCGTCGGGGGCGCAGATGCCGAGGGGCGAACAGCCCTCGGCGCGGGCCTGATTTTCAAGCCGGGCGCGAATCTCGGCCGGGTCAGAAATCCAGGAGCGCATAATGCGGCGCCGGGTGCACCCCCGGCAGGTGGTCGGCCAGAAGGCTACGGAAGGCCGGGCGCGACTTGATCTTGGCATACCATTCCTGGACCTCGGCGGAATGGGTCCAGTCCACGTCCGAGATATAGTCAAGGCAGGACAGATGCGCGGCGGCGGTGAAATCGGCCAGCGTCATCGCATCGCCAGCCAACCAGCGGCGGTGTTCCAGCAGGCTGCGCATGTAATCCATGTGGCGGCGGATGGCGCCCAGCCCCGCCTTGACGGTGCGCGAATCCGGGTAGCCCTGCCGCATGACCTTTTTCCAGACGCGTTCGTTCATGACGGGCTTCGTCGCCTCGGCGTTGAACTTGTCGTCGAACCAGGCGCAAAGCCGGCGCACCTCGTAGCGGTCGACGGCATTGGCGGGCATCAGCGCCGGGACGGGGTGGGTTTCGTCCAGATATTCGCAGATCGCCTGACTTTCGGCCAGCAGGCGGCCATCCATGCGCAGGACCGGCAGCTTGCCGGCGGGGTTGCGGCGCGTCAGTTCGGAATCGGGTTCCCAATAGCGGTCCTCGACCAGCTCGACCTCGATCCGCTTTTCGGCCAGCACCAGCCGGACCTTTCGGCAGAAAGGCGACAGCGAGATGTGGTAAAGGCGGATCGTCGAATTGGGTGAGGACGTGTTCATCTGCGGAAAACCGGTTCAGGCGCGGGATTGCAGGTTGATACGCGCTGGGGGGCGGCGTTTCAACCGCATTGGCGCAGGGCGCGCGCGCTAATACGTCAGGCGCAGGCAGGCGTCGCGCCCGTCGGCCTGAATGGTCGCCGCGCCCTCGGCGATGGCGCGGCTGCGGCGCGAGCCGCCCTGCGGCTTGCGTTCCTTGGGCGCGGGCAGGATCGAGGCCAGGGCCGCCGCCTGCCGCATCGACAGCTTGTCGGGGGTCGTGCCGAAATGATATTTCGCCGCCGCCGCGACGCCAAAGACGCCGGGGCCGAATTCGGCCAGATTCAGATAGACCTCGACGATGCGGCGCTTGGACCACAGCGCCTCGATCATCGGGGTATACATGGTTTCCAGCACCTTGCGCGGCCAGCTTCGGCCCTGCCACAGGAACACGTTCTTGGCGGTCTGCTGCGTCAGGGTCGAGGCCCCCCGCGACGAGCCCGAGGCGATCACCTTGCGGATCTCGATCATGTCGAAACCCCAGTGGCTGCAAAAATTGGCATCCTCGGCGGCGACGACGGCGCGGACCATGGCGGGGGCGATGTCGCCGATGGGCGTCCATTCATGTGGCGTGCCGGGGTATTCGTAAGTCCCGGTCAGGATGGTCCAGCTTGTCGGCGGGTTGATGAAGGAAAACAGGAAGACCAGCACGAACATCAGCGCCAGCAGCCGCGCCCCGATCCAGCGCGGCCAGCCCCACAGCCATCGCGCAAGGCGCCGCAAAGCGCCGCCGAAAACGCCCCCGAAAACACCCCGGCGGGCGGGGCGTGCAGGGGGCTCAAGGGGGTCGTCCTGACTTTGGGGCATGGCAGCGTCCTGTCACGGCCACGCCCCTTGCGTCAAGCCAAAGCCGGTCAGGTGGCGGGCGCCGCTGCCGGGGGTGTGGTATCGGCGGCCGGCGCACCCAGCGCGCTGCCCAGCTTGCCGGCATCGAAGGCCTCGCGCAGGCGGGCTTCCTCGGCGTCGGGCAGCGAGGTTTGCAGCACGCGCCCCTTAAGGTGCAGGCTTTCCAGCTTGGCCAGCACCTTGTCGGCGGTCATCTTGCGCACAAGGATGAACACCGCCGAGCCGCCCGGCGGGATCGAGTTCCCCAGATTGCGCATGAAGTCGTCATTGATGCCGACATCGCTGAGCTTGCCCGCGATCGCGCCCGAGGCCGCGCCGACCGCCGCGCCCAAGAGCGGGTTCAGGAACAAAAGCCCGACCAGCGTGCCCCAGAAGCCGCCGCCCACGGCGCCCGCCGCGGTCAGGTTGACGGCCTGATGCAGCTTGACCTTGCCATCGGCGTCGCGGGTGACGACCACGGCATCTTCAAGCTCGATCAGGTATTCCTGCTGCATCTTGACCAGTTCGGTGCGCAGCTCGAAGCCGTCTGCCTCGTTGTTGAAGGCGATCACAAGCAGGTCGGACATGTCGCTTATCCTTTCATGTTACCAGCCCGGGAACGCGGCGGTGGCGAAAGGGTTCCCGCGACCGATGCGCGCGGGGCCGCCCTCGCCCCCGCCGCCGTCCCGGTCAGGCGCAGGCGGTCAGGTGGATGCGACCGTCGCCCAGCGTCAGCCTGTGGCTGGCGATGCGGGCGGCGAAGTCCAGATCGTGGGTGACGATCAGCACCGCCGCGCCGCGCGCCGCCATGAAGGCGATCAGCCGTTCCAGCCGCGCCAGATGTTCGGCGTCCAGCCCGCGCTGGCTTTCGTCCAGCATCAGCACCTCGGGGCCATGGGCGACGGCGGCGGCCAGCGCCACCATGCGCCGCGCGCCCGCGTGCAGGTCAAGCGGATGCGCCTGCGCCAGATCGGTCATGCCCATCCATGCCAGCACCTGCCCGGCGCGGAACCGCGCCGCCGTCGCCTTGATGCCCTGATAGCGCAGCGCCAGCGCCACCTCGTCCAGCACCCGCGCCTGCACCACATGCCGGTCCGAGGCCTGAAACGTCACGCCCACATGCGCGGCCAGCGCGCGGGGATTGGCGCGCACGGGGTCGTAGCCCGCGACCTCGACCCGGCCCGAGACCGGGCGCGCGAGCCCCGAAAGCAGCCGCAGCAGGCTGCTTTTCCCGGCGCCGTTCGGGCCAAGGACGGCGGTGACGGTGCCGTGCTCGATATCCAGCGAGGCGTCGCGGAACAGGGGTGCCGCGCCCTGATAGCCGAATGTCAGGCGGTCAAGGCGGATCGCCGGGCCGGCCGGGTCATGTTCCAGTTCGGGCGGTTGACCGGATATGGCCGGCGCCTCGGGCGTGGCGGGGGGCGGGGGTGGCAGCAGGGCGCCGTTGCGGATGGCAAGCCGGTCATGGACCAGCCCCCGCATCCATGGCTGGGCCGCGACATCCAGAAACACCATCGCCATTTGCCACGGCAGATCGTGCAGATGCCGGACCAGCGCATCGCGCGTTTGCTGGTCGAGATCGGTCATCGGCTCGTCAAGGATCAGCAATTTTGGGCGCATCGCCAGCGCGCCGGCCAGCACCACGCGCTGCGTCTCGCCGCCCGAGAGGTGGCGGCAGTTGCGTCGCGCAAGGTGGGTCAGGCCAAGCAGCGCCATCGCCTCATCGGTGCGGCGCGCGATCTCGTCCCTGGGCAGGCACAGGTTTTCGGGGCCGAAGGCGACTTCCTCGCGCACGGTGAAGGCACGCCCCGAGAGTTGCAGCCACGGCCGTTGGCCGACGAACTGGACAAGGCCCGCGCGCTCGGCCCGGCTGTAACCGGCCCATGGGCGCCCGGCCCACAGGATGTCGCCTTGCGTGGGCGGGATCAGGCCCGCCAGTGCCCGGCCCAGCGTGGTCTTGCCGGCGCCATTGTCGCCAAGGATCGCCAGCCGGTCGCCGGGACGCAGGTCCAGGCCCGCGCCACTCAGCAGCGGCGGCTGGCCGGGATGGGCCAGAACAAGGTCGCGCGTGCTCAGGCCCATAGCGCCATCCCGACCTGCAGGGCCGAGACCAGCAGGATCGCCATGCGCAGACGCGCCTCGGCCCGGGTTTCGGTCGGCGGGTCCAGCAGGCTGCGGCGGGGCAGGGCGCGAAAGCCGCGGGCGTCCAGCGCCTCGGCCCGGGTGCCGGCCTCGGCGATCATGTCGCGGACAAGCGGCGCCAGCATCGCGCCCAGAAGCCGGACCCGCGCGGCAAGGCCGGATCGTGCGGAAAGCCCGCGCACCTGCAGCGAATCGCGGATGGCGGCGGCCTCGTCCGCGATGCCGTCGATCAGGTTCAGCGGCGCGGTCAGCAGATAGGACAGCGCGGGCGGCAGCCCCCGTTGGTCCAGCGCGCGGGCAAGGTCGTTCACGCGCGTCGTCATCACCACCAGCAGCGACACCGACAGCAACAGCGCAATGCGCGCGAAATAGGTCAGCGCGCGCGCCAGCCCCTGCGGATAATAGTCGACCGGCCCCAGCGGCTGCGCCGGGCCGTTTTCCAGCATGAAGCCATGAACGACGAACAGCGCCAGCCCCACCGGCAGCAGGATCAGCGCCAGCCGGCGCGCCATCGCCCAGCCGATGCGGCAAAGCGCGCCGGCCAGCAGCACCAGCGCCGCCGTCGCCAGCAGCACCGGCGCCGGCCACAGGGGCAGCATCGTCGCCGCCAGCACGATCAGCGTCAGTTTGGTCAGCGGCCCCGCCCGGTGCAGCACCGAATGGCCATGCCGGTAAAGCATCTAGAGCATCAGCCCCGGCTATGCGCCAGATAGGGCCAGTCGCCGACTGCGCGCTGCGGCAGGCCGCGGATGATGACCCAGACCAGCAGCGCGGTCACGATCTTGTCGGCAAGGTTCGAGGTGATGACCGTCACAAGGACCGAGCTGAACAGATCCTGCCCGACCTTGGCGAGATAGGCGGTCAGGAAATCCGCGCCGCTGCCGGTCACGCCGCCGAACAGGTAGATGCGGATCGGCACCGCGACCGGGGCCAGCGCCATGGCGATCAGCGCGCCGGCAATCGCCGCGCCCCAGGGCGTGCGGAACAGGCCCGGCCGCGCCAGCAGCCCGGCCGCCACGCCGATGATGGCGGCGACGGGGGCGAAAAAGGCGGCGGTCGGTCCCTGGATCAGCCCCCAAAGCAGGTTGGTGATCAGCCCGGTCAGGCCGCCGATCCACGGCCCGCACAGCACCGCGACCAGCATCGTGCCCAGCGAATCCAGAAAGATCGGCAGCTTCAGCAACTCGGCCAACTGGCCAAGCGCCATGTTCAGTGCGATGCCCGTGGCCATCAGGACCAGCGTGCGGGTGGTGAAGATCGGTTGGCTCATGCGTCCGGTGTCCTGCTTGGCGGCGGTATCTAAGGCGTCTCTGTGGCGACCGTATTTACGACCAACTCGTCGTAACCGGAATAGGGGCAGGGCGCGCGCGCGAAGGATAGTTCCTCCAGCAGCACGACGACGATTTCCGCCGTGGTATAGACCGCCGAGCCGGGCAGCAGGTGGCCGCCGAAGGCCCGCCCCTCGCCATCGGTGATGGTCAGGTGCAGGTGCTCGGCCAAGGGGTCGATGGTACCGACCAGCGAGGTGATCTCGTAATGGCCGCGATAGACCGTGCCTTCGGGGCGGTTGGCGTGGCGGATGACGGCGCGGGTCAGGCTGCCGACGCAGGTGACCAGCGCCATGGCCTGCGCGCCGGTCTGAACCTGCAGCGCGCGAAGCGCCGCCACCGGGTCCTCGCCGGGTTTCAGACGCAGGGCGGCATAGCGGCCGGGGGACAGCGGCACCATTCATTCACCCCGGGGAAAGCGCTTTGAGTCCTCAAGCACGTTCAGGTCCATGTGATTGCGCATGTAACGCTCGGACGCGGGCATCACCGGCTGGTGGTCCCAGGGGTGATAGCTGCCGTGGCGCAGGGCCTCATAGACGATCCAGCGCCGCGCCTGGCTTTCGCGCACCGCGCTGTCATAGGCGGCAAGATCCCAGCGTTCCGCCGCCATGGCGCGCATCCGTTCCAGCACCTCGGCGGCGCCGGGATGGAGGGCTAGGTTCACGCGTTCGCCGGGGTCCATGGCAAGGTTGAACAGCAGCTCGGGGTCGGCCTGACAGGCGATGTATTTCCAGTCGCCGTCGCGCAGGCAGACAAGCGGCGCGATGCTGCCTTCGGCTGCGTATTCCATGGCGACGGGACCGTGCCCCCCGGCACCGCCGACCAGCGAGCGGCCATCCGTCCAGGGCGCGATATCGCCGATGGGGACGCCGGCAAGCTCGCACAGCGTCGGCAGGATATCGACGGTCGAGACCGGGGTTTCGACGCGGCCCGGCGCCAGCCCCGGCGCGGCGATCATCAGCGGCACGCGGGCGGACTGTTCATAGAAGTTCATCTTGAACCACAGCCCGCGTTCGGCCAGCATCTCGCCATGGTCGGCGACAAAGACCACGATCGCCTCTTGCCGGGTGCGTTCCAGCACGTCGAGGATTTCCCCCAGCTTGTCGTCGATATAGCTGATATTGGCGAAATATCCCTGTCGGGCGCGGCGGATGTGGTCGGGCGAGACCTTCAGCGCCTGCCAGTCGCAGGCATCCATCAGCCGCTGCGAATGCGGGTCCATCTGATCGTAAGCCAGCGCCTCGGGCGGCTCAAGTTCGGGGATGCCGTCGTAGCGGTCCCAATATTCGCGGCGCGCGACGAAGGGATCGTGGGGGTGGGTAAAGCTGACGGTCAGGCACCATGGCCGGTCGTCCGCGCCGCGCGACAGGTCGTAAAGCTTGCGGCAGGCGTTATAGGCCACCTCGTCGTCATATTCGTACTGGTTGGTGATCTCGGCCACGCCGGCGCCGGTGACCGAGCCCAGATTGTGATACCACCAGTCGATCCGCTCGCCCGGCTTGCGATAATCGGGGGTCCAGCCGAAATCGGCGGGATAGATGTCCGTCGTCAGCCGTTCCTCGAAACCGTGAAGCTGGTCGGGGCCGACGAAATGCATCTTGCCCGAAAGGCAGGTCTGGTAACCGGCGCGGCGCAGGTGATGGGCATAGGTCGGGATGTCCGAGGCGAACTCGGCCGCGTTGTCATAGACGCCGGTGCGGTGCGGCAATTGCCCGGTCATGAAGCTGGCGCGGCTGGGCGCGCAAAGCGGGCTGGCGCAATAGGCGTTGGCATAGCGGGTCGAACGCGCCGCCAACGCCCGCAGATGCGGGACATGCAGGAAACCGGCCGGGCCGTCGGGGAACAGCACCCCTGACAACTGGTCGGCCATGACGATCAGGATATTCGGACGCGCCACCGGGTTCCCCACTTACTGGACCGAGGCCATGACGGCATCGATGCCCGGCTTGCCGTCCAGCGTGGTGACGCCGTCAAGCCAGGTCTTGACGGTATCGGGGTTGGCGGCGATCCAGCCTTGCGCGGCGTCCTCGGGGGACATGGCGTCGTCAAGGATATTACCCATCAGCACGTTTTCCATGTCGACGGTAAAGACAAGCTGGCTGAACAGCCGCGCGGCGTTCGGGCATTGCGCCACCCATTCCTTGCGCGCGAGGGTGTGGACGGTCGCGCCGCCGAAATCGGGGCCGAACTCGGCATCGCCGCCCGAAAGATAGGTCAGCTTGTGGCTGACGTTCATCGGATGCGGCGCCCAGGCCAGAAAGACCGTGGGCTTGCCGGCCGCGTCATTCCGCGTCACCTGCGCCAGCATGGCCTGTTCGCCGGATTCGACCAGTTCCCAGTCGCCAAGGCCGAACTTGTCGGCCGCGATGATGGCGGCGATGGACTGGTTGGCGGGGGCGCCCGGCTCGATGCCATAGATCTTGCCGCCGAACGCGTCCTTCTGCGCGTCCAGATCGGCGAAGTCCTTGATGCCAAGCGCCGCGCCCGCGTCGGTGACCGCCAGCGTGAACTTGGCGCCGGTCAGGTTCTGGACCAGTTCCTGCGTCTTGCCCGAGGCGTCCAGATCGTCGCGGAACTTTTGCTGCGCCGGCATCCAGTTGCCCAGAAACACGTCCGTCTCGGCGTTCTTCAGCGCCTCATAGCCGATGGGGACGGAAAGCGTGGCGATATTGGCGCTGTAGCCCAGCCCCGACAGCAGCGCCGAGGCGACGCCGTCCGTCGCGGTAATGTCCGTCCAGCCCGGATCGGACAGGCGCACGGTGGCGCAGCTTGCCGGATCGGCGGCCAGCGCCGGGGCGGCCAGCAGGCCAGCCGAGGTCAGGCTGGCGCAGATGATGACGGGCAGCAGGCGGGTTCGGGTCATGGGCAGTCCTTCCGGTTGCATGCCGCCCTGCCACGACCGGCCGGGGGCCTTTCGCCGCCATCAGCCCACAGGCCCGCGATCCGCGCAAGCCCGGATTTCTGCAAGCCGCTCGGGGGGATGGCGGTTCAGGCGGGTTTTTGCGGGGCCGGGGCCGCAGGGGCGGGGGCGGCCTCGAATTGCAGGCTCTGCCGCGGGAAGGTTTCGATGTATAGCGACTGGCTGGGGAAGGCGAGGCCAGCATCTGCCGCCGCCGCGATGGCGGTGATCTGGTTGGCCAGCGCCTCTTTGATGCGCAGCCATTCGCCCCAGTCGGTGGTGCGGGTGAAGCAATAGACCATGATGTTGATGGCGCTGTCGCCCAGTTCGTCAAGGCGGACGAAAAGCGGCGCCTCGGGCGGCTGCACGAAGTCCTTGCTGCCGGTCAGATAGTCGCGGATGCCGTCGCAGACCTGCTTGATCTGCGCCGCCGTGCAGTCATAGGTCAGCCCCACCGACCAGCTGATCCGGCGATGGGTCATGCGCTGGTTGTTCACCACCGGCGTGTCCGAAAGCTGCGAGTTCGGGACATAGATCGGCGACATGTCGAACTGGCGCACGGTGGTGGTGCGCAGGCCGATGGCCTCGACCGTGCCCTCGCAGATGCCGTCGGCCGAGATCCAGTCGCCGATCTGGAAACGGTCCTCGATGATGATGAAGATGCCGCCGATCAGGTTCTTGAACAGATCCTGCGCGCCAAGCGCCACCGCCGCGCCGACCAGCCCGAAGCCGGCCAGGATCGGGCCGACCCTGATGCCCCAGATATCCAGCAGCGCCGCCGCGCCCAGCGAAAAGACGACGATATGCGCCACCGCCATCGCCACGCCCAGCATCGAGGTGTTCAGATAGGGCGAGCGTTCATCGACCCGGCGCAGGATCGGGTCGACGACCCGGAACAGCCCCCAGAACAGCGCGAACATCACCAGCGAACGCGACAGGTCCTGGCAGATGTCCTTCATGCGGTCGTTTTGCAGCACCGCCTCGCTGACGACGATCAGCCCGATCAGCGGCGCAAGGATCTGCGCCGGTGCGTGCAGGACCTTGACGATGGCCGCGTCGCGGCCGGGGTGCTTGTCGTTGCGCATGGCGCGCTTTGCCAGCGACAGGAAAAGCGTGGCGACAGGCCGGCGCACCATCAGCGCCACCAGCATGATCGCCAGCGCAAGGACCGTGCGCTTGATGCTGACGCCCATGTAGCCATGTTCCCAAAGCGTCAGCGCCTGCGTGGTCAGATTGCTTAACGTGCCGTTGCCCAAGAGTTGCTCCATTCGGGGAACCTCCCTTCATTGCCCTGTTCGCGGCCATTTCGTTGATGCGCACGGCGACTGTCAACGGGGGCGAACGGGCGCGCCGGGGCGGCGCATGTCACCTTCGCGAGAGGGGAGGGGATGGTAGGCCCGGAGGGCTGGCTGTATGTCAGCCCGTTGAACGGGTTAGTCTGACGAACCCCGAAAACACGGGCTTTGAAGATGTTGGCGAAAATTACCCTGCGGCGAACCTAACAGGCGATTACACAAACGAAAGCCCCGGCGCGCTGGCGGGCGCATCCGGGGCTGATCGGCTTTCCGAAACGGAACACCGGAAAGCTACCCCAACGGCACCTGACCGCGCAAGAGCAATCCAGCCCGCCGAATGGAATCACGCGCGATGGACATGGCAGACGCTGGCATGGCGCGATGAGTCGCTGCCCACGATCTGCAAGGCGTTGGTGCCGGTCATCGTGGCGAACGCGGCGGACCATCGAACCGGCGTATGCCTCTGGTCCATCCCGACCTTTGCCGAGGCGCTGGCCGTGTCCGAGGATACAATCAAGCGGGCTTTCCGGGCGCTGGCCGATGCGGGCTGGCTGGCGCGCAACAGTGGGCGCGGGCGTGGCAACAGATCAAAACTGATCTTCTATATCCCCGAGAATGTCGTGGCGTTCCCCGCACCGGAATCGCGGTCGGCACCGCAGCCGCAACCCTCTGATGATCGCCCCGACGCGGCGGAAAAAGGCACAGAAAAAGGGGGCAAGGCTGCACCCTTTTTAAAGGGTGAGCGCAGCACAGATGGCATCCAGAAAAGGGTGCAACCATGCGCCGAAAAGGGTGCAGGGCTGCACCCCCGATCTTCTCCAAAGAATATCCAAAAGAATGCGCGCGAGGCGGCGCGTGAGGCCGATGGACCACCGCCGCCCTATCGAGGCGCAATGCATGTCGCACATCAGGACCGGGCCGCTGATAATGATCGCAGGGCCGCATGGGATGACTTCCTGATGAAGCGGGAAGGCGTTCGGCTGGACCAGTTTGCCGAGATCGGTGGGGACAAGGACGGCCCCGGCTGGTGGGTGCCCATGAGCCGCCCGCCCGGATCGAATTGCAGCGACACCGAACGGATGATCGTGAACCGCTGGCTGGCCAACCGCCGCTGGCACATGGACGTGCACCTTGCGGCGAAAGGGTGAGGGTCAGGGCCATGAGCAACACCATCACCCCATTGGACTGGCAGCGCGGCATCATGCGCGACAGCCGCTTGAAGGCACGGGCCAAGCTGGTCGCGCTGCATCTGACGGACGAGGTGATCGACCAGTCAGGACCGGGTTACGATCCGAATGACCCCTTCATCCGGGGCGACTGCATCACGTCCATTCGCCGCATCTGCCAGCTGGACGGCATCGGCGAGACAACCGCAAGGCGCGCTCTGGCGCAGCTCGACGAATGTGGCTGGATCATCATCGAACGGGACGATCCGCTGACCGTCGATCTGACAATCCCCGCTGGCATCGACCTGCGCCCATCCTGCGAGGTGCTGAACATCGCGGACTATCGGAAGGCGGCAGGGCAATGAACGGGCCAAGGCTTGCCTTCGCTGCCCGACTTCACCTGCATCGCGGGTCCTTCGTGAGGGCTGCGTATGCGGGGGGGCGGAGCGCGGCGTGTCAGCCTGTGCAAGGAAATACAAGGGCTTGAAATGAGGATCGTGACCGAACTGCCGCTGGAAGGGGACGCGCCGGTGCATCGCATCGACGGTGCGGGGCTGTGCAACCTTCTGGCCATCTCGCCCGCCATGCTGACCGAGTTGAAGCATCGCGGGATGGCGGTTCATCACGGGCGGGACGCCTGGAACCTTGAGGAAACCGTGCGGGCCTATGTCACCCATCTGCGCGGCATCGCATCGGGGCGCGGGGGCGAGGAACAGGCGCTGAACCTGACCACTGAACGCGCCCGGCTGGCCAAGGAACAGGCGGACGCCCAGGCAATCAAGAACGCGGCCCTGCGCCGCGATCTGGTGCCCGCTGTCGAGGTTGAACGGGCATGGGCCGATGCGCTGCGCGGGCTGCGGTCGCGGCTCTTGGCCGTCCCCAGCCGGGTCAGGGCGGCGCAGGGCCATCTGACAGCGGCTGACATCGAGGCGCTGGACCGGGAAATCCGGGCCACGCTGACCGAGCTGGGCACCGATGCGGGGGAAGCCGATGACCGCGATTGACCCGATCCTTGCCCGCGCCTTCCGCGCCCTTGTGCCGCCGCCCCGGCTGCGCCTGTCCGACTGGATCGAATCCGCCGTCAGCCTGCCCGATGGCGTCACCGCGCAACCTGGCCCGGTGCGGCTGTGGCCGTTCCAGCGCGAGATTGCCGACGCCATCGGCGATCCGTTCATTGAGCGGGTGACTCTGGTCAAGCCGGTGCGCGTGGGCTTCACCACGCTGCTGACCTCTGCCGTCGCGTCCTTCGTGGCAAATGAGCCGGCCCCGATCCTCTGCCTGCTGCCTGCCGAGGCCGACTGCCGCGATTACATGGTCAGTGACATTGAACCGATCTTTGCCGCATCCCCGAGTGTCGCCGCCGCCCTGTCCGACGATCAGGACGAATCCGGGCGCAACACGCTGCTGTCACGTCGCTTCCCCGGCGGATCGCTGAAAATCGTGGCCGCGAAGGCACCGCGCAACCTGCGCCGCCACAATGCCCGCGTCCTGTTCATAGACGAGGCGGACGGCATGGAGGCCACGCCCGAGGGATCGCCGATCCTGCTGGCCGAGCGCCGCACCCTGTCTTTCCCGGATCGCAAGATCGTCATGGGATCGACCCCGGTGCATGAGGAAACCAGCCATGTGCTGCGCGCCTTTGCGCAATCCGACGCCCGCATCTTCGAGGTGCCTTGCCCCGATTGCGGCGCGCTGTCCGAAATCTGCTGGGATCACATCGTCTGGGACGAGGGCCTGCCGGAGACCGCCCGCTTTCGCTGCCCGCATTGCGCGGCCGAGATAGAGGAACGCCACAAGCCCGGCATGGTCGCGGCGGGCCGCTGGCGGGCCACCCGGCCCGAGGTGCAGGGCCATGCCGGTTTCCGGCTGAACGCGCTGGTGTCGCTTCACGCGAACGCCGCATGGGGCAAGCTGGCGCGCGAGTTTCTAGCGGCAAAGGACGATCCGACCACCCTGCAAACCTTCGTCAACACGATCCTTGGGCAAGGATGGCGCGCCGAGGGCGAGGAACTGGCCGAGGACGATCTGGCCGGCCGGGCCGAACCGTGGGGGCTGAACGCGGTGCCGGCCGAGGCGCTGGCGCTGACGGCGGGGTGCGATGTGCAGCATGACCGGCTGGAACTAACGCTGGTGGGCTGGGGCGAGGGCGGCGCGGCCTTCGTGCTGGGCCATCGGGTGATCTGGGGCGCTTGGGACGCGCCCGAGACATGGGAAGAACTGGACGATCTGCTGCGCCAGACCTTCCCCCATGCGCTTGGCGGGCGCATCGGCATCGACGCGCTGGCGGTGGATGCGGGCGACGGCACCACCATGAACGCGGTGACGGCCTTCTGCACCCCGCGCACAAGACGCCGGGTCATGGCGATCAAAGGCGCGGCGGGCAACCGCCCCCTGATCGAGAGGGCCGGTTCCAAGACGCGCACCGGCGCGCGGCTGTGGATCGTGGGCGTGGACACGGCGAAAACGCAGCTGTTCGGGCGGCTGGCACGGGGCGAGGCGATCCGCCTGTCCGCCGATCTGCCGCCCGTCTGGTTTGAACAGGTGGCCAGCGAACGCGCCGTTGTCCGCTATCGTCGCGGCCAGCCGGTGCGGTCCTTCGAGCGCATCCCCGGACGCCGGGCCGAGGCGCTGGATTGTCTGGTTTATGCGATGGCCGCGCGCCAGATCATCAACCCCGAATGGACCGCCCGCCGGGACGAGTTGGCGCAGGATGCGCCGCCGCCCGTCCGCAAGGCCCCGGTGCTGGCGTCCAGTTGGATGCAGAGATGAAATCGGGCGCAGGCCCCGGACCCGATGCTCTAGGGTCGAGCCTGCCCGCAAGACGGCGAGTGCGGTCACAACCCCGTCAGCGCGCGGCCCTTCCGCAAAGGGCGCGGCGCGCAACCTTATTCCTGCGTCGGGATGCGGGACAGCTGGCTTTCCAAGCTGCTAAGCGCCCCATAGGCAAAGACCCGGTGCTGATCGGCAGCATGATCGTTGTCTATGTCCAGCCCAAGCGCGGCAGCGACATGCCATCTGATCTGCCCAATTTTCTCGAACGAGTAGCCATCAGCGTTCGCGTAATCTTCCACCCACTTGTCGAGATCATTCAAGATTGCCGTCAGCCCGCCATAAAGCCCAGCTTTCTGCATCGGGTCCAGATCGGGCCGCAATTCGCTGATCGCGTCACCAAGAAACTTCATTGCCCGTTTCGGGTCATTCATCGGCTAACCTCCCCTTTTCAAGCGGACGCCTGGTCCACCGCCGTTTTCGGATATGAACTCAACCCCGGCGGATTCAAGTGCTGCGCGGATCGCGGCAATCGTGTTTTCGGACACGGTGCCGCCGCCTGTCTCTGCGCGGCGAATCGTCATGGGCGAATTGCCAGTGCGCTGCGCCATATCGGCTTGTGAGAGGCCGAGCATTGCGCGGGCAGCTCTTAGCTGTTCTGGAGTCGTCATTGTCCGCTTTCGCACATTCTCTATTGTCCGATTCCGAACATCTCGCTATGTTCGCTTTCAAACATTAGCGGACACGCGCAACGCCGCCAAGCCGAAAGCCACGCTTTCCGGCATCGGCCCTGCCGTGCCTCACGAAAGGAAGGGACATGACGGACCCCACGCCCTGCAATTGCGCGCTGTGCGGCAAGCCGATCGAGGGTGACAGCATTGCGATCATCTGGCGTATCCCCGGCGCGGATCGACTGATCCACACGCCCTGCGCTGCCGAGGCGCTTTATCTGACGGTCAAGCTGTCCGAAACGGGCGCAGCGGAGCGCGATTGCTGACCGGGCATTTCGCAGCGGCGGACAAGACACAGCCGCTGCCGTGCCAAATAGATTATCACTTGATACACTTCCCATCTTCTGCCAGGATACGCCATCAGGTGATTACATGATGGATATGCCTATGCGCCGCGCTGCCCTTCTCTTTCTGACCGATCTGGACGCTCCCCGCTTCAATCTCCTACGCCAGCGCGACCAGCTGCCGTTCGCGTGTGTGGACGATTCGAAATGGGCAGAGTTTTCGCTGGACGATGCGTTCAAGCTGCGGCTGATGCTGGACCTGATCGAGGATGCGGGCCAAGGTGCCAAGCCGCCGCCGCTTAGCCCGACCTTCGCGCCGAAGATGGTTGTCAACGGTTTTGCTGCCGGGCCGCTGACTATTGCGGATGCCGCCGCCACAAGTCCGTCTATCTGGATCGCTCACGCCGGTTTCGAGGGCATAACCGCAGACGATGAAACCCATCACTCCGCCAGCCATTTCTGCGGCCCTCTGGCCGATCTGGACGGCTGGATCGCGGGCATCATCGCCAAGGATGGCGACGACTATCGCACCTTTGCCTGCAAGCGGCTGTTCATGGCCAATGCCACCCGCGCGGCAAACTTCGTGCTGGAACGGGCGCAGGAATTGGGCCTTCCCGAGGCGGACGCATGGGCCTGATGCAGCGCATCACGGGCGCGCTGTTGGGCCGTTCCGGCATCGAGGCCGGGGGCGGCGGGCGGCGCTGGCAGGGGGCGGCGATGCTGGGCAGTCCCCAGCAATCGACCCTTGCCGCGCGCGGGGCGGCGCAGCAACGCGCATCCGCGCTTTATCTCAACACGCCCTATGCCAACCGGATCGTGGAGGCATGGGTTGCGGCGCTGATCGGCAAAGGCTGGCAGGCGCGCAGCCAGCACCCGGACGCCGCGATCCGCCGCGCCATGACGGATGCTTTCGAGGATATGGCCAACCCGGTCCTGCCGGCGCTGGTGCGCGGCCTTGTGCGCGACGGCGAGTCTTTCGTGCAGATCGTGACCGAACCGGACGGCAACCTGCACCTGAAACCCGTTGCCGCCGATCAGGTGGACCCGTCCCTGACCCGCGATCTGGGCGACGGCGCGCGGATCGTCGCGGGCATCGAATTTGACGCTGCAGACCGCGTGACCGCCTATCATGTGCTGCCCGAGGCGCCCGGCAACCCCTTCGCCATCTATGGCGCGGCCCTGCGCATCCCCGCCGCCGACATGATCCATGTCTATGACATGCTGTTCCCCGGTCAGGTGCGCGGGCTGTCGTGGTTGGCCCCGGTGCTGCTGAAACTGCGCGACCGGGACGAGGCGTCCGACGCGCTGCTGATGCAGCTGAAAACTGCCAGCCTCATCACCGGCTTTGTCCGCGACCCCGAGGGCGGCGCGGCGGGCTTTGACGATGGCGCAGGCGCGGGGCAGGTCAATGTCAGCCTTGAACCCGGCGCGATGCGCATCCTGCCGCCCGGTGCCGATGTGACGTTCAGCCAGCCCGGTCAGGGCCTGTCGCAGGCGGTCGAGTTTCTGCGCGCCCAGGACCGCGAGATCGCGGCGGGTGTGGGTCTGACCTTCGAATCGCTGACTGGCGATCTGGGAGAGGCGAACTATTCCAGCGCCCGCGTGGGCCTGTTGGAGTTTCGCCGCCGCGCTGAAATGATGCAGAAAAACCTGATCGAGGGACTGTTCCTGCGCCCGCTGTGGCGCCGCTGGATCGACACGCGGGCCTTGGCCGGTGCCATCCCGTCTGACCCCGCCACGCTGGCAGATTACCACGCCGTGCGCTTTGTCGCACCGGGCTGGCAATGGGTGGACCCGGCCAAGGAAGTCGCAGCCGAGGTGGCCGCGATCACCGCCGGTCTGAAATCGCGCGAGGAAGTCGTGGCGGGCCGGGGGCGCGACATTGACGATCTGGACGAGGAACGCGCCCGCGACGCCGCGCGCAACCAAGGGGAAGCCGGATGACCATCCATCTGCGCACCATCACGCCGCGCCCGTCCACGCTGGACGCGCAGGCCCGCACCATCGAGGCCATCGTTTCGACCGGCGCCGAAACAGCACGACCCGGCTATCTGGAACGGCTGGACCTGCGCGGCGCGGACCTGTCGCGGCTGATCGGCGGACCTGTGCTGGACGCTCACCGTTCAGCATCAACCCGTGACCAGCTGGGCGTGATCGAAGCTGCCGAGCTGCGCCCCGAGGGGCTTTGGGTCCGCATCCGCTTTCGCAGCAACGATGCCGCCCAGGCGGTGCTGTCCGACATCGGCGACGGCACCCTGCGCGGCCTGTCCATCGGCTATTCCGTGGCCGAATGGCAGGAGTCGCGCGATGGCGACCGCCGCATCCGCACCGCAAAACGCTGGACCCCGCTTGAGGTGTCCATTGTCCCCGTCCCGGCTGATCCGGGCGCCCATTTCCGTCATGGAGAACATCAGATGGAAGCCGACGAAATCACGGCGGAAGCCCCGCACACCCCCACCCTGACGCGGGCGCAGATGAACGCGGAAATCCGCAGCATCGCCGCCACCGCCGGGCTGGACCGCGCATGGAGCGATGGCCAGATCGACGCCGAGGCCACGCCCGACGCCGCCCGCGCCGCCGCCTTCGCGGCCATGCAGTCGCGCAGCGCGCAGACCGCGACCCGCACCACGCGCGCCACGATCACCGCCGATCACAGCGACCCGGCTTTGATCGCCGCGCGGGCGGGCGAGGCGCTTTATGCCCGGTCGCACCCGGAACATCAGTTGTCCGAACCGGCACGGCCCTTTGCGCATATGTCGCTGGTCGATCACGCCCGCGCCAGCCTGCAACGGGCGGGCCTGTCCACCACCGGGCTTTCGGCGGACACGATCATCACCCGCGCCACAGCGGGCATTGGCTATCATTCGACTTCCGACTTTCCGACGATCATGGGCGAGGCGGTAAACCGCGAGCTGCGCCGCGCCTATCAGGCCGCGCCGTCCGGGATGCGTCAGGTGGCGCGGCAAAGCACCATCCGCGACTTTCGCGCGAAAAGCGCCATCGCGCTTGGCGGGCTGTCACAGCTGGCCAAGGTGGCCGAGGGCGGCGAATACACCTATGGCACCATCAAGGAAGGCCGCGAATCCTACCGGCTGGAAACCTTTGGCAAGATCTTCGCCATCACCCGGCAAGCCTTGGTGAACGACGATCTGGGCGCCTTCACCGCCATTCCGGCCCGTCTCGGTGCCGCCGCCCGCGCCTTCGAGGCCGCGCAGCTGGCCGCGATCCTGATGGCCAACCCGACCATGGCGGACGGCAAGGCGGTGTTCCACGCCGATCATGGGAACATGAAATCGGCGGGCGCCAGCCTTGAGGATGACCTTTCTGCCGCCCGGCTGGCGATGCGCAAGCAGACCGGCCTGTCGGGCGATCTGATCGACGTGACGCCGCGCTTTGTCGTGGTGCCGCCCGATCTGGAAACGGCGATGGAAAAGGCGCTGACCGCCGTGCAGGCATCCAAGACGGCGGACGCCAACCCCTTCGCCAACCTGACGCTGATCGTGGACCCGCGCCTGACGCCCGGCACCCGCTGGTATGTCGCGGCGGACCCCGCGCTGATCGACGGGCTGGAATATGCCTATCTGGAAGGCGCCCCCGGCCCGCAGGTCGAGACGAAAACCGGCTTCGAGGTGGACGGGGTTCAGATGAAGGTCCGGCTGGACTTTGGTTGCGGCTGGATCGACCACCGCGGCTGGTTCCGGGTGGGCTGACATGGGCATCGGCACCGACGAACTGGCCCGCCTGCGCGACGAGCTGATCCGCGCCCGCGCGCGCGGCATCCGAACGCTGGAATACGATGGCAAGCGCGTCACCTATACCAGCGACGCGGAAATGGCCGCAGCCATCGCCGATCTGGACCGCCGCATCACCAATTCAACCGCGCGGGGGGCTTCCCCCCGCACGGTCAGCTTTGCAAGCTCGAAAGGGGTGTGAGGGGATGGCCAACCGCGCCGCCGTATTCAAGCAGGTGGACGTAAAGCGCGCCACCAAAGGCGTCATCGACGCTGGCTTGAAGGTGGCGCGTGTTGAAATTGATAGGGATGGACGGATCGTGGTTTATTCGGGTGATGCCTGCATAAACGCGCGCGAGCCGAACGATTGGGATGAGTGATGAAAAAGGCCGACCGCTTCCCCCATGCCAAATCATACAGCGACCGCCACGGCAAACGCCGCTGGCGGTATCGTCATAAGGGCATGACCGCCGAGCTGGGCACGGAATGGGGCAGCGAGGATTTTTGTCGGCGCTACGCGGATGCCGTGAATCGGAAGACCTCGAAGCCCGGTGCTGGCAGCTCGCGGACTGTCCCCGGCACGTTCAATGATCTGGCCGTCCGCTTCTATCAGCTGCACCTGCCCACCGTCGCAGACAGCACGGCGGCAGATTATCGTGCCGTCATCGAGCCTTTGCGCATCAAGCATGGAAACAAGCGTGTCGCACACATGGCCCGCCGGCATGTCCTTGCGATCAAGGGTGACATGTCTGAGACCCCACAGCAGGCAAACAAGACCCTCAAGCGGCTGTCGCAGATGATGGATTTGGCTGTTGATCTGGAATGGCGCACAGACAATCCGGTTCGGGGTATCAAGCGTTATCCGGCCAGCCCCGAGGGCTTCCACGCTTGGGACGAAGGCGAAATCAGCCGGTTCTATGAGGTTCATCAGATTGGTGCGCCAGCTTATCTGGCAATGACACTCATGCTCTACACGGGTGCGGCGAAATGCGATGCCGTGCGCTTGGGTAAGGCCAATTTGCGCGACGGTCGGCTGGTCTATCGACGCAGCAAGACCAAGCGCAATCCCGAGGGTATCGAGATCGACATTCCCATTCACCCGTCGCTGGCTGAGGCTCTGGGCAGAGTGCGGCCTGACGCCTTCACATTTCTGGAAACGGAACAGCGCAAGGCCAGAACAGCAACCGGCCTGGGATCGTCCATGCGGAAATGGTGCGATCAGGCCGGGCTGCCGCATTGCAGCTCGCACGGACTTCGCAAGGCGATCTGCCGCCGCATAGCAGAGGCCGGCGGCACCGCCTTCGAGATCATGTCTGTCAGCGGCCATATCAGCCTGAAAGAAGCGCAGCGATACTGCGAGGCATTCGGGCGAAAGGCGCTGGCAGATAGAGCCATCGCATCCCTTCCCGGCGGGGTGGAAGGGGAACAGAAAGTGACGAACCATCCTGCAAGGTTCGTCAAGAAAACTGCCAAGCCCATGAAAGGAAATGGAAAATGACAGTATTTGGTAGGCCCGGAGGGACTCGAACCCCCAACCAAGGCGTTATGAGCGCCCTGCTCTGACCATTGAGCTACAGGCCCTGAACGCGCGCACCTTGTAAGGCTTTGCACCGCGCGTCAAGGGGCGCGGGCGCCGGGGGCTGGGTTCCCGGCCGAAAAGGGGCTGGCGTTTCGCGCGGCGGCGTGCTGAAAATCCCGAGGTGGCGCTGGCGGTAACGCCCCGGGGCGTCTGCCTGTTTCCCGCGCCGATCCGACTGCGACAAGGGGGAACCATGACTGATGCCGCCACGCCGGAACATGTCCTGACGCTGGACCGTGTGCTTGATGCGCCGCTGGCTAGCATCTGGCGCTGCTGGACCGAACCGGACCTGCTGATGCAATGGTTCTGCCCGCGCCCCTGGCAGGTGACCGAGGCGCGCATGGACCTGCGCCCGGGCGGCGAGTTCTTCACCCTCATGCGCGGGCCCGAGGGCGAAAAGGTCCCGAACCTTGGCGTGTTCCTGGAGATCCAGCCCCAGCGGCGGCTGGTCACGACGGATGCCTTTCGTCCGGGCTGGGTCCCGAACGATCAGGCCTTCATGGTCGCCGACATCCGCTTCCAGCCCGAGGGCGAGACCCGCACCCGCTATGTCGCCCGCGCCATGCACTGGACGCGCGCGGCGCTGGAACAGCACGAGGCGATGGGCTTTCACGCCGGCTGGAACGCCGCCGCCGACCAGCTTGAGGCGCTGGCGCGGTCGCTGTAAGGCGCCGGGTCAGCAGGCGCCGGGTCAGTCCACAAGATCGTCGGGGCGGACCAGCGCGATCATCTCGGTCAGCGATTTCACCCCCAGCTTTTCAAGGATGCGGGCGCGGTGGTGGTCGACGGTGCGCGGGCTGATGCCGAAATGCGCCGCCACCTCCTTGCTGGAGGCGCCCGAGGGGCGCTCGACGATCAGCTTCACGATCTCAAGCTCGCGCGCGGTCAGGCTTTCCAGCCGCGCCTGACGCCGGCGTTCGTTCCTGCGGGCCGAGATGGTCTCGTGCAGGATCTGGAACGCGGCGTCGATGCGCTCGATCAGGGCGGTCTGCGGGAAGGGCTTTTCAAGGAAATCCAGCGCGCCGCCCTTGATCGCCTGCACCGATTCCGGGACGCCGCCATGGCCGGTGATGAAGATGATCGGCAGCTGCATGCCATTGGCGTTCAGGTGCTTTTGCAGCTCAAGCCCGTTCATGTCCGGCATCCCGTAATCCAGCACCAGACAGCCGGGCCGGTCGGGGTCGTAGGACTCAAGGAACGAACGCGCCGAGGCATGGGTCTCGACCTCATAGCCGCGCTTTTGCAGCGCGCGGGCAAGCGACGTGCGGATCCCTTCATCATCGTCGATCACAAAGACCGTTAGCGCTGTATTGGGCATATCGTCAGGTATTCATTCTGATTCGCGTCGCGCAAGGCAGTCATTCAAGCGGTTTTCCTGCCGGACTCAACGCCGGTGTTGGGGTTCATTATGTCTGTAACGTCTGACGCATTGGAATCGTGAAGTAAAATTTTGCGCCCGGCTGGTCGCGGTCGGCGTGCCAAAGCGTGCCGCCATTCGCCTCGACCATCGAGCGGCAGATCGACAGGCCCAGCCCCATGCCGCCCGGCTTCGTCGTTTCAAACTGCGTGAAAAGATTCAGGCCGGGGGGGATGCCGGGGCCGGTATCCTCGACGCCGACCAGCACCATGCCTTCGGCCTGCCGGGCCGAGACGGTGACCCGCCGCGGGCCTTCGGGCTGGGTCGCCATCGCCTCGATCGCGTTGCACAGCAGATTGATCAGTACCTGCGCGATATGGACGCGGTTGGCGACGACATCAGGCAGGTCGGGGGCCAGATCGGTTTCGATGCCGACATGGGCCTCGGTCGCCTCGGCATGGACAAGATGCAGGGTCTGGCCCAGCAGTTCGGTGAAGTCGAAACTGGTGCGCGCGCCCTCGTCCTTGCGGATGAAGCTGCGCAGCGCGCGGATGATATCGCCGGCGCGCAGCGACTGCTGCTCGATCTCGACCAGGATATCGCGCAGCTCGGCGTCGTCCTCGGACATCTGGCTGAGGACAAGCAGTGCGGTATCGGCGTTCTGCGCGATGGCGGTCAAGGGCTGGTTCAGTTCATGCGCCAGCCCCGAGGCCATCTGCCCCATGGTATTGCCGCGCGCCAGATGCGTCAGGTCCTTGTTCAGGCGGTCGATCTCCTGCTCGCGGTTGCGGCTTTGGGTGATGTCCTCCATCGTCAGGACGGCGTGCAGCGCCTTGCCCTGACGGTCGCGGATGGTGATGCCGTTCAGCGTCACCCAGATCACGCTGCCATCCTTGCGGATGCAGCGAATATCGCGGTTGACCACGAAATCGTCGCTTTCCGGGCCGCCCAGCACCGCAAAGCCCGGGCGGTCGTCGGGATGCAGCAGGTCCACGAGGCGCATCCCAACCAGTTCCTCGCGGTCATAGCCGACGATATCGCTGAAGCGCTGGTTGACGCGCACGAAGGCGTCACATTCCGGGGCGATCTGCGCCATCCCGCGCGAGGCCATGTTGAAGGTCTGGCCGTATTCGCGCTCGGCCTCGCGCCGGGCGACGATCTGCTGGACCAGCGCGGCATTGGCGCGCTCAAGCTCCTTGTAGGTCTTGGGCAGGGGGGCGTCGGGATCGATCTCGCCCTGCGAGATCAGCGCCGTGCGCACGGCGAATGCGCGCACCGGCTTGTGGATGTAATCCGCCAGTGCCAGCCCGACCAGCGCCGTGACCGCCGCCACCAGCGCCGCCAGCCAGATGTTCATGGTGCGGTTCTGCTTGACGACGCCGGTAAAGTCGTCCTCGGGGGCGTAGACGGCGATGGACCAGGGCAGCTTCTCGCTGATGACCGGCATGATGGTCGAAACGTAGCGCTCGCCCTTGAACAGGAACTGCGAGGGCGTTTCCTTGGACACGGGGATCGCGCCACGCTCGGCCATGGGGCCGAAGGCGGCGCGGGCGATGGGGTCGTCGATTTCGCGGATATCGGCAAAGCGCAACTGGCCGTCGGCGCTTTCGGTCTTGATCAGCGCCTGATTCGGATGCGCGATCACATCGCCGTTGCGATAGATGATCAGCGCCTTGCCGTTGGTGCCGATATTCAGCCGCGACAGGAATTCCGAGATCATGCTGATCTCGATATCGACGCCGACCACGCCGCGCACGCCGCTGTCATGGTCCATGACCGGCGCTGCCAGCGTGATGCCCGGCTGCCGGGACGAGAAGAAGATATAGGGGTCGGTCCAGATCGTCACCCGCTCGGCCCGGGCCTTGACATACCAGGGGCGCAGGCGCGGGTCGAAGCTGTCCGAGGGGTCCTCGCGCTGGACCACGACCGAGAAATCGTCGTTGCGCCAGATCAGGCGCACGCGGCGCTGGCCCGCGACATGCTCGATGATCTTGGTGCGAAAGGCGCCCGGGCCGCCGGGGCTGCGCATCACCATGACGAAATCGCCGTTTTCGCTGCCGTAATAGACGCCGGCGAATTGCGGGGCGATCTGCAATTGCTGGAACAGCAACTGCTCCAGCCGCTCGGAATCGTCGCTGGCGACGACGCGGTTCTGCGCCAGCCGCGCGGCCAGTTCCGCGGCGCCCTGCGCCGGGCTCAGAAAGCCCTTCGAGTGCTCCATCGTGTTGATGCCGACATCGCGCAAAAGGTCGCGCGCCTGATCCAGCAGCGCATGTTGCGAGGTGATATAGGACGAAAACACCACAGCCAGCACGGCCAGGAACTGCAGGCCGGCCAGCCCGACCGCCAGAAGCGCGCCCAGCGACTTGGTCATCGCAAGACCCCGCGCCGGGGGCGCCGACCGGCAGAACCGGGGCAAGAACGGATGATGGCGTGGCGCGTCATGTCCTGCTGTCTCGTCGCGATGACGCAGGCTGTTTCCGCGATCCGGCCCTGCGCCGCGACGTTGTAACAAAATAGACGTAAAAAAACAGTCAATGCTTTCCCGAATGACCCAAGGTCAGATGGAATGATGTTCCGATTGCCGTCGCGACGCCCGGGACATCATAGGCAGATTTGCCTAGGCAATGTCACGAATTTACGGCTTTGGGGCAAATATGGGACATACTGGTAATGCTTCTGCAGCTCGGTTTAGTCCTGGATGAGCAGAGCGGGTTGTGAACGAGTAGATCGGCCATTGTGGCCAAGACGTTATTTTTCGGGCCGGCGCGGCTGGTATTTGTTACAGACCCCGCCGGCCTGCTTTTGTGAATTTCAGTTACTGATTCCTCTCTCGTCCTGTTGACGAATCGCGCGGCGGAAGTCGCGCGATTTTCGTTTGTCGGCCAGGCGCGGCAAAGGTCAGGCATCCCCGTCGCGAAGGTCGTGTCGGCGCGGGACCTTGCGCTGACGATCACGCAGGTCATTGATTCAAAATTGGAAAACAGGCGGCCTTTCCGTCCCGGTGGCGCCATTCGACACCATCGCCAGCGTCGTATTTTTTTCTTGAAAAACACGACTTATCCTGTCGTAATATGTGGGATATGGCGGCCCCACCGGCCGCTGGAAAAGGGATGGAATCGAATGACCAACAGGACTTTCCCGGCCGCGGCCACAGCCCTTCGCCTGCCGTCGCCGGCGCGGCTTGGCCTGTCGATGCTGGCGCTGCTGGGCGCGCTGGCCGCGCCCCTGCAACTGCACGCCGAATCGCTGCTGAATGTCAGCTACGACCCGACGCGCGAACTTTACCGTGACGTGAACGCCGCCTTCGCCGCGAAATGGCAGGCCGATGGGCACGAGGCGCCGCAGATCGAATCCAGCCATGGCGGCTCGGGCGCGCAGGCGCGGGCGGTGATCGACGGGCTGAATGCGCAGGTGGTCACGCTGGCGCTGGCCTCGGATATCGACAAGATCGCCGCCGCCGGCAAGCTGCCCGCCGACTGGCAATCGAAGCTGCCGCACAACTCCAGCCCCTACACCTCGACCATCGTTTTCCTGGTCCGCAAGGGCAATCCCAAGGGCATCAAAGACTGGGGCGATCTGGTTCAGGACGGGGTCGATGTCATCACGCCGAACCCCAAGACCAGCGGCGGCGCGCGCTGGAACTATCTGGCGGCATGGGCATGGGCCGAAAAGAACGGCAAGGATCCCAAGGGCTTCGTCGCCGATCTTTACAAGCATGTCCCGGTTCTGGACACCGGCGCGCGCGGCGCGACCACGACCTTCGCGCAGCGCGGCATCGGCGATGTGCTGCTGGCATGGGAGAACGAGGCCTATCTGGCGATGAAAGAGCTTGGTCCCGATCAGTTCGAGATCGTCGTCCCCTCGGTCAGCATCCTGGCCGAGCCGCCGGTCGCGGTCGTGGACAGCAACATCGCCAATGACGACCAGCGCAAGCTGGCGGACGCCTATCTGGCCTTCCTTTACAGCCCCGAGGGGCAGGCGCTGGCCTTCAAGAACTTCTATCGCGCCTGGGACACCAGCGCCGCCGACCCTGCGGACGTGGCGCGGTTCCCCAAGCTGGATCTGGTCGACATCAGCCATTTCGGCGGCTGGGCCAAGGCGCAGCCCGAGCATTTCGGTGATGGCGGCATCTTCGATCAGATCTATACTGCGCAGTGAAACGGGAGGGGTCTGCCATGCCTTCGGCTCCGTTCATCCAGAAAACCCCGATGCCGGGCCTGCGCCTGTCGGCCGGCATCACGCTGACGATGCTGTCGATCGTCGTCTTGCTGCCCATCGGTGCCCTGCTTTTGCAGGGCGCCAGCTTCGGTCCGGCGAATATCTGGCAGGTGGTGACGCGCGACCGGGTCGCGGCGGCGCTGTTTCTGTCCTTCCGGCTGGCGCTCTTGGCGGCGCTGTTCAACCTTGTCTTTGGCGTGCTGCTGGCCTGGGTGCTGTCGCGCTATGAGTTTCCGGGCCGCCGCCTCGTCGATGCCGCCGTCGACCTGCCCTTTGCGCTGCCGACGGCGGTGGCGGGGATCGCGCTGACCGCGCTTTATGCGCCGAACGGCGTCTTTGGCCAGTTCGCGGCGCAGTTCGGCCTGCGCATCGCCTATACGCAATGGGGCATCCTGCTGGCGCTGATCTTCGTCGGCCTGCCTTTCGTCACCCGCACTGTCCAGCCCGTCATCGCCGAGATCGACCGCGAGGTCGAGGAGGCATCGGCCACGCTGGGGGCCTCGCGGCTTCATACCGTCATCCATGTCATCCTGCCGATGCTGGCGCCGGCGGCGCTGACCGGCTTTGCGCTGGCTTTGGCGCGGGCGGTCGGCGAATACGGCTCGGTCATCTTCATCGCCGGCAATATCCCGATGAAGACCGAGATCGCGCCGCTGCTGATCGTGATCCAGCTGGAAGAGTTCAACTATCAGGCGGCCGGCGCCATCGGCATCGCCATGCTGCTGATTTCGTTCGGGATGCTGCTGGTCATCAACCTGATCCAGATCCTGTCGCGCCGGAGAATGGGCCATGTCTGAGATGACCTCGCAAACCGGGGCGCGGGCGCCGAAATTCCGCGCCGCCACCGCCGAAAGCCGGCCGGCCCGGCTGGTCCTGATCCTGCTGGCCCTGGCCGGGGTGGGCGTGCTGATCGTGGCGCCGCTGGCCACGGTATTCGCGCAGGCCCTGGCGCAGGGCTGGGCGGCGGCGGTGGAAAGCCTGGGCAACCACGACGCCTGGTCGGCGATCCGGCTGACGCTGATCGTGACCGGCATCGCGCTGCCCTTGAACGCCGCCTTCGGCATTGCCGCCGCCTGGCTGATCACCAAGTTCGACTTTCGCGGCAAGGCGCTGCTGATCACGCTGATCGACCTGCCGTTCTCGGTCAGTCCGGTGGTGGCGGGGCTGTGCATCGTGTTGCTGTTCGGCGCCAACTCGCTGATCGGGGGCTGGCTGGTGGCGCATGGCCTGCCCATCGTCTTTGCCATTCCGGGCGTGGTGCTGGCGACCGTCTTCGTCACCTTTCCCTTTGTCGCGCGCGAACTGATCCCCGTGATGATCGAGCAGGGCCGGACCGAGGAAGAGGCCGCGCTGACGCTGGGCGCCTCGGGCTGGCGGGTGTTCTGGACGGTGACGCTGCCCAATATCCGCTGGGCGCTGCTTTACGGGGCACTGCTTTGCACCGCCCGCGCCATGGGCGAGTTCGGCGCCGTCGCCGTCGTCTCGGGCAAGATCCGGGGCGAGACGGCGACCATGCCCATCACCATCGAAATGCTTTACAACGAGTATCTTTCGGTCGCCGCCTTCAGCATGGCCGCGGCGCTGACCGCGCTGTCCTTGCTGACGCTGATCCTGAAAACCCTGCTTGAGCTGCGTTTCGCCGGCCAGCTTGCCGCGAACCGCCGCCATTGAGGAACACCATCATGCATATCGAGATCGACGAGATCGCCAAAAGCTTCGGCACCTCGGCCGCGCTGCACGGGGTTTCGCTGTCCATCCCCTCGGGCGCGCTGGTGGCGCTGCTGGGGCCTTCGGGTTCGGGCAAGACGACGCTGCTGCGCATTCTTGGCGGGCTGGAATATCCCGGCTCGGGCCGGGTGCTGTTCGACGGGCAGGACGCCACCGGCATGACCGTGCAGGAACGCCGCGCGGGCTTTGTCTTTCAGAACTACGCGCTGTTCCGGCATATGACGGTCTTTGACAATATCGCCTATGGGCTGCGGGCGCGGCCGCGCGCCAAACGCCCCGAAAAGGCCGAGATCACCCGCCGCGTCACCAAGCTGCTGGAGCTGATCCAGCTTCCCGATATCGGCAAGCGCTATCCCAGCCAGCTTTCGGGCGGCCAGCGCCAGCGCGTGGCGCTGGCCCGCGCGCTGGCGATCGAGCCGCGCGTCCTTTTGCTGGATGAGCCCTTTGGCGCGCTGGACGCCAAGGTGCGCAAGGAACTGCGCCAGGGCCTGCGCGAAATCCACGACGAAACCGGCCTGACCACGGTGTTCGTGACCCATGATCAGGACGAGGCGATGGAACTGGCCGATCTGGTGGTGGTGATGTCGATGGGCAAGATCGAGCAGATCGGCCGCCCGCAGGACATCCGCGCCCGCCCGGCCACCGAATTCGTACGCGAATTCGTTTGCAGCTAGGGGCGGGCAGGGCTGTCCATCAGAAGGCGCTAGCCATCAGAAGGCGCTGGCCATCAGAAGGCACTGGCCATGAAAAGGCGCTGGCCGGTCAGGCCAGCACCCAGTCGCGCGCGTCGAAACGGGTCAGCGCCGCCAGCCGTTCATAGTCGCGCCGCGTCGCGCCCAGCACCGGGAAGGGCTTGCCCTTCATGGCGCCGTTGCTGATCGCGGCGACGCGGCCACCGGCGGCCTCGATCAGGGCATAGGCGGCAAGGCAGTCCCAGACCGACATGCGCGGCTCGCAATAGCCGACAAGGCGGCCGGCGGCGACATAGGCCAGCATCATCGCACCCGAACCGTAACGCACCTGCGCAATGCCCTCGGCGGCCAGATCGGCCTGAAGCTGGCCGATGCGCCGGGCGGGCACGCGGTCGTTGAAGCCGACGCCCAGAAGGCCGGTGGTCAGGTCGAAACGCTCGGTCACCCGGATCGGCTGGCCGTTCAGCGTCGCGCCCTGACCGCGGCCGCCGCGGAACATCTCCTCCAGCACGGGGACGTAGATCACGCCCAGCAGCGGCCCGCGTTCGTCCATCAGGCCGATCGAGACGCACCAGCCCGGCAGCCCGTTCAGATAGGGCGCGGTGCCGTCGATGGGGTCGACGACCCAGGTCAGCTTGCTGGTGCCCGGCTCAAGCCCGTATTCCTCGCCCATGAAGGCGTCTTCGGGAAAGGTCGTGCGCAGCGCATCGCGGATCAGGTCCTCGACCTCGCGGTCGGCCTGCGAGACCATGTCGGTCAGGACGCGCTTGGTCTCGATCTGCAACTGGTCGCGGGCGTGGAAATAGCGCAGCGCCAGCGCGCCGGCGCGGCGGGCGACCGCCTCCATCACGTCCAGCCTGGCGCCAAGATCAATTTCGGTCTGTGTCATTTTTCGATATCCATTTTCCATGTCGTCAGGCGATCAGCGCCGCGCCGCTGCCGCGATATTGCAGCCGCACCGGCATGCCGGGGGCCATCGCTGCCGTGCTGCCGGCATCGACGACGAACAGCCGCCCGGCGGGGCCGTCGATTTCATATTCGATGTGGTCGCCCAGATAGGCGGCGCTGGCCACGCGGCCCTCGATCCCGGCACCGTCGGGGCGGACATGGAAGGCATTGGGGCGCACCGCCAGCCGCGCCGGGCCGGGGCGGCCCTTGCGTGCCGGCAGCGTCATTTCGGCGCCGCCGACGCTGATATGCGCCTGACCGTCCGCCACGCCCAGAATCTGGCAATCGATCACGTTTGCCTCGCCGATGAAGTCGGCGATGAATTCTGAAGCGGGGGTTTCGTAAAGGTCGCGCGGCGTGCCGTCCTGGGCGATGACGCCGTTGTTCATCACCACGATCCGGTCCGAGACGGCCAGCGCCTCGTCCTGGTCATGGGTGACATAGACGGCGGTAAAGCCCAGCCGCTGCTGAAGCTCGCGGATCTCGGTGCGCACGCGGCGGCGCAGGCGGGCGTCAAGGTTCGACAGCGGCCCGTCCAGCCGCAGGACCTGCGGCTCAAGC
>RRZU011293300.1_pt1 | contig 29143 bp, 30 predicted proteins | sample 2165561 | NCBI WGS metagenome assembly RRZU01 (sample SAMN10456909, study PRJNA506462) | wastewater metagenome | isolation source: wastewater sludge | place: USA: Moscow, Idaho | reverse complement strand
TTCCGACGCTGCCTTCGCTGAAAGCCGCGTTCGTTCGGAAACCATCGCTGCGGAAAACGTGCTGCACGATCTGGGCGCTATCTCCATGTTCTCGTCCGACACCCAAGCCATGGGTCGTATCGGTGAAAACTGGCAACGTGCCATCCAGACTGCTCACGCCATGAAACAAGCTCGTGGCAAGCTGCCTGAAGATGCGAAAGACAACGACAACTTCCGCGTTCTGCGCTATGTTGCCAAAATGACCATCAACCCCGCTATCACTCACGGTATCGGCCATGTAGTCGGTTCTATCGAAGTGGGCAAAATGGCTGACTTGGTGCTGTGGGCTCCTGAAATGTTCGGCGCCAAACCCAAGATGATTATCAAGGGCGGCATGATCAGCTACAGCGTAATGGGTGACCCCAACGCTTCGCTGCCAACTTGCCAGCCATTGGTGTATCGTCGCATGTACGGCGCTCTGGGCGGCGCGATTGGTGCAACATGTGCCAACTTCGTTTCCCAGGCTGCTCTGGACCGCAACATCAACGAGCGTCTGGGCTTGGCCAAGCAGGCAATTGCTGTGAAGAACTGCCGTTCCATCAGCAAAGCCGACATGGTTCTGAACAACTATGCGCCTGTGATCAAGGTCAATCCTGAGACCTTCGCGGTAACCATTGACGGCGTGCACCTGACAGTGCCTCCAGTCAAGGATGCCAAACTCAACCAGCTGTACTTCTTCAGCTGATCCACGATGCGTCGGGTCATGAGGCGTCATGCTTTAATGACCCGCCATCTGGTTTTACCCCCTGTTGTGCTGCAAGGCATTGCAGGGGGTATTACCAGCATCTTTAAGTAGTGTTAACCGGAGTTGAAGTAAAAATGCTGATCGTCGATACCGTTTTGGGTAACACCAGCGACAAGCAATGGCAAGATCGTGCCGCTGCAGCTAAAGTAGATTATTTGGCGCTGGATCAGTGGGATGCTCAAAAGAACCGTCTGCGTCGTAAAACAGAACAAGGCAATGACATCGCGGTTTCGCTGCCCCGCAATACTTTTTTGCAAAATGGGGACGTGTTGGCGTTTGATGAAGCCAGCCAATCGATGATCGTCGCAAAAATCAATTTGCGCGATGTATTGATTATCGAAATCAAAGAACTGCTGAAAAAAGACCAGTCTGAACTGGTTCGTCTGTGCATTGAGTTGGGTCATGCCTTGGGCAACCAGCATTGGCCCGCCGTCGTGCGCGACAACAAGATCATTCTTCCGCTTACGGTAGATAAAAAGGTCATGACATCGGTTATGCGCACGCATGCTTTCCCCGATATCACTTACGACTTCCATCCTGCGGAAGTTGCTATTCCCTATTTGCTACCGCATGAGGCGCGTCGCTTGTTTGGTGGCGCGGATCAAGGCTCGGTGGATATGTCGCATCATGTACATGGCGCACACGGAGGTCATGGTGCTGTCCCTCCCGGGCATCACAGCCACGATGGCGGCTTGACGCACCATGCCGATCATGGGCATAGCCATTAATATCACATGGGATGACGTTAGTAACCTATTGATTGTAAAAGAATTGTCGGGTTGCGATAATTCCGTCGGCAGCCAGATCAGTGCTGCTGTTTCAATCATCAAGTAAAGGAAGTTTTAATCATGACTAACACACAACATACCCATACCCATACCCATGCAGACGGCACCAAGCATGCGCACGAACATGCTGAGTGCTGCGGCAAAACCGATTGTTGCGATCACAACCACGAGCATCAGCACGCGCATGCGCATACCCATGCCGACGGTACAGCGCATACCCATGCGCATGACGAATGCTGCGGCAAAACCGATTGTTGCGATCACAGCCATGAGCATAGACACGATCACGCACATACGCATGCCGACGGCACAGCGCATACCCATGCGCACGACGAATGCTGCGACAAGGGTGACTGCTGTGGTCACGATCACAAGCACTGATTGATTTGTTAACTATGAATACCGCAGTTCAAGAAAACAAAAGCAATGCCGCTACAGGCGTTGAGCGTCGGATAGCCGATATGTCTTTGCTGCACTGGGTGCAGGCATTGCAATTTGGCGACTCTACGCTTCCAACAGGGGCGTTCACTTTCTCGCATGGGCTGGAGTCGGCTATTGAGCGCGGTCTGGTCACTGATGCCAAAACGTTGCACAGCTTTACCAAAACGGCTGTGGAGCAGGCTGCCAGCGGTGATGCCATTGCGGTGCTGCATGCTTGGCGTGCAGCACGTAAAGGCGATCTGCAAAAACTGATACAAATTGACCGTGCGGTATTCAACCGCAAGCTCAACGAAGAGTTTCGCAGCATGACGATCAAAACCGGCAAGAAACTCATTGAGTTGGCCGACAAGGTCGTCAATGCTTCACGCGATGCGGACCTGTTGAGCCAGTGGCGCGCCAAAGTGGCCGGTGGCGAAACGGAAGGTACCTATCCGGTTTGTTTGGCCATCATTTTTGCCGTGCTTGATATTCCGGAGGAAGGTTGCTTTATGGTGCACCAGTATGGTGTGGCCATGGCAATCTTGAGTGCGGCTTTGCGTCTAGTGAAAGTGGATCACGTCGATACACAGACCATTTTGTTCAAGCTCAATGACACCATTGAGCATGACTATGCCGTTGCGGCCAAGCGTCGCCTGGAGGACATGGTTGGATTCGCGCCGATGGTGGATATGCTCGCCGCCGTGCATGTCCGTGCGCACGTTCGTATGTTCATGAATTGATTTTTTTGTAGCCTGAGAGAGATTTAGCATCATGTCCGAAAAGAAAATTACACGTATTGGTGTTGGCGGTCCTGTAGGTTCCGGCAAAACAGCCATCATTGAAGCGATTACGCCTATCCTGCTCGACATGGGTGTGCGCGTGGTCATCATCACCAATGACATCGTAACCACCGAAGACGCCAAGCACGTCAAACGCACGCTCAAAGGCATTCTGGCTGAAGAGCGCATCATTGGCGTGGAAACCGGTGCTTGCCCGCACACAGCCGTGCGCGAAGACCCCAGCATGAACTTGGCGGCTGTTGAAGACATGGAAAACAAATTCCCTGATACCGATCTGGTCATCATGGAAAGCGGCGGCGACAACCTGACCCTGACGTTCAGCCCTGCATTGGTTGACTTCTTCATCTACGTGATTGACGTGGCCGCCGGCGAGAAAATTCCTCGTAAAAACGGTCCCGGCATCACCCAGTCGGACATTCTGGTCATCAACAAAACAGATTTGGCGCCGATGGTTGGCGCCAGCTTGGAAGTGATGGATCATGACTCCAAAGTCATGCGTGGCGAGAAGCCTTACATCTTCACCAATTGCAAAACCGGTGAGGGCATCCGCGAGCTGGCGGAGTTGATCCACCGCGACTGTCTGTTTGACGTGCCCCGTGCTGACAAATAAGCACATGCGTTTTTGACCATTGCCTGGCCTGCTCCTGCTATCTGTATAGATAGGAGCGGGAAACGGCAAGACTAACGAATAGAAAATGGATATGCCGACAAACCAACAGAAGGACAAAGCGCCAGAGCAGCAAATTGATGCTGCCAGTGCCGCAGCGCCTGCATCGTCAGGGTTGCTGGACAACTTCATGCCGGAAGCCGAGTTCCAGGCTTTTCTCAAAACCTTGCCTGAATCTACGCAATGGCTGGGCGATGGCATTCCCCGTGATTGCGAGCCTTGGCGTCGCGCCCAGGTACTAGGTACGGAAGCGGCCGAGTTTGATAACTACCGCGATGAACCAGGCCAGTTCCACAGCGCGGGCTTGGGTAAAAACGGCTTTATCCGTTTCCGCATGGATCTGGATATGGACGGCAAGCGCACCGTCATGAAAGAGCTGGAGCGCCGCGCGCCATTCCTGGCGCTCAAGGCGCGGCCTTGGGATGAGGCCATGCCTGAAATGTGCTGCATGTACATCTGCTCCACAGGTGGCGGCATGCTGCAGGGCGACCGTTACAGCATCGAGTTCACCGTGGAAGAAGGCGCAACAGCCTACGTTTCCACGCAAAGCGCCAACAAGATTCAGGCCATGAACGCCAACTATGCGGTACAGGCGCAAACGGTGCATGTGAAAGATAACGCCTATCTCGAATACATGCCCGACCTGACCATTCCCTGCAAAAACTCGCGTTTCCTGACCGACACGCGCTTGGAAGTAGGGGATAACTCCACCGTGCTGTACGGCGAGATTCTGGTTCCAGGGCGCATTCACCACAGTCCGGAAGAGTACTTCGGCTTTGATGTGTATTCGGCTTGTGTACGTGCCTATAACAAGCAGGGCAAGGAACTATTCTGCGAAAAATTCGTGATTGAGCCGAAAAAGCAGGACTTGCAGCAGTTGGGCATGTTGCAGGGCTTCGAAATTTATGGCAATGTGATATTGCTGACGCCCAAAGAGCATGCAGATGCGATTTTCGAGCAAATGGATGCGAAATTCAGTGTGAAAGATCAGGTGGCGAGTGGTGTAAGCCGTTTGCCAAATGACGCAGGACTCATATTCAAAGTTCTTGGCAAAGAGGTCAAGCCTGTGCGAGAACGGATCCATGAGTTCTGGCGAGTGGTGAGAAAGGTTGTCAAGGGGGCGGAACTACCTGATCCGTTCTTGTGGCGCCCATACTGAGCTGACGCTCGGGTTTTTTCATAAAAAGGAGAGAGAGATGGTAGATGCTGCAAATGCCCAGTCCGGCAATCCTTGGACCCGGGCGGCCAATAGCAATCCGGTCGTGGAGTTTATCGACAATGTCCTGCGCGGTTCTGGTCAGGTCATTTTCATGAACAATCCTTTGACAGGTTTGCTCAACTTTATCGCTATGTTTGTGGGTGCTTACAACGGTGGTACATCCTTCGCGGTAGCCATTGGTTCCGTCATTGGTACCGTAGCTTCCACAGCCATGGCCTACATCATGAACTCGAACCGTGACAACCTCAGAGCAGGTATTTACGGCTTCAACGGCATGCTGGTAGGCGCTTGCTTGCCAACATTCCTGACACATACCGCTTTGATGTGGGTGTTTGTGGTAGTGGGTTCGATGTTCTCGACGTTGGTTATCATGGCGGTGGGCAATTTCCTGACACCGTACAAAATGCCTGCGTTCACATTCCCCTTCGTGCTGGTCTGCTGGATCATCGTGGCATTCAGCTACAAAGTGGGTGGCCTGAACACCGGCGGTTTGGCTCCTGCCATGCTGACGGACTACACGGCGCAAGAAGGCGTGATGCAAGCTGGTGATTTCATCAAAGCCGGCCTGACCAGCATGTCGCAAGTCTGGTTCGTGGCTGACTGGATGGCTGGCATCATCTTCATCGTTGCACTGCTGGTGGAATCTTTCTGGTGTGCCGGTTTGAGCGCTTTGGGTGCCTTCCTGGGCCCCGTAATTGCTTACCTGTGCGGCGCAAGCGTTGCTGACATCAACTTCGGTCTGTGGGGCTTTACAGCTGCGCTGACTGCTCCTGCTGTTGGCTGCGTATTCCTGCAAACCAATGCGAAGAATGTGGCCTTGGCCGTGTTCTCGATCTTCGCAACAGTCGTGGTACACGGTGCGGTTGTGGCATTCCTGACACCTGTTGGTCTGCCTGCCTTTACCTTCCCGTTCAACCTGACTGGCTGGTTGTTCCTCTTTGCCGTGATGACATGGTCTACTGAGGCGAAATAAAGCAAAGCTGATTTAGCTTAGCTTTCTATCCATCGGCCAAGGCGCAAGCCTTGGCCGATTGTTTTTGGTTGCTCGCTGTATGCGCTGCGTTCCAAAAGTTGTCATATTGCGTTGCCCTCGGAATCAATTTTTGAGCATGTGAAAAATATATTTTTTGAACGCTGTATGCTTTTTGTTCTGCGTTTTTCCAGTGGCAACAGATATATTGGCTGAAATGCAGGCGATCACTTACATCAGGCGATTGAATCTTCTTGCATTTCTCCCTTTCCCACTGGCAGGCGAGGGGCAGGGTAAGAGAGCATTTGTTGTTGAAAAATACCGAGGGCGGCAAGCCTTCTCAGCCCCTTCCTGATCTTTCCTCGCCAGCGGAGGAAGGAGCGTGCTTTGTTTTGGGCGGTGTTCGCTTAAACAACAGGTGGAAGGAACAGATCGCTGAAAAAATCAAGAGCCAAGTCGGTTTGTGTGTCTGCGGTGTTTTTACCCAAAGCTAGCAGGATTGCTTGATCACCAAGTAGCAAGAGCAAGATGAGTTTGCCCTGATTTTTCGGTCGGTACCGCGTCCATTGCGCAAGCAGCGTGGCAACGGATTTTTCAGTAACTGCGCCCGCTTTTGTAAAGTGCGTGGGTGCGTCTTTGCAGAGCAGTGGTTTTTGCCAGTTGTGCCATGGCGCTGCCCGCATGGGCGTGGGTAATGGCCAGGCCCAGTGCGTCGGCTGCATCGGTTCCGGGCAAGCCGGAAAGCTGCAGCAGGCGGCGCACCATTTCCTGAATTTGCGATTTGGCGGCGCGTCCGTGACCGGCTACGGCTTTTTTCATTTGCAGGGCAGTGTATTCAGCCACAGGCAGTTGCTGGCTGACCAAAGCGGCCAGGCAGGCGCCCCGTGCTTGCCCTAACAGCAGGGTGGCCTGCGGGTTGACGTTGACAAAAACTATTTCCAGCGCGGCAACCGTGGGGCGATAGGTTTGCACCACTTCGGTGAGGCCTTCGCACAACAGCTGAATGCGCGCGGGCAGGTTGCCGGTGTCGGGCAAGATGTTGTCTGGATCGCAGCGCTTGCTGCGGCTTGCGGTTCCAATGGTGCCGCTGGCCACATAGTGCAGGCGTTGACCATGCATATCGATGATGCCAAAGCCGGTGGTGCGCAAGCCGGGGTCTATGCCAAGAATTCGCATGGTGCAGAAGTGAAATGGAGCAAGGGGCGCAGCATTGGATAAAGGGACAACAGAAGCAGCATAGGCTGCTGCGGCTCATATCCGGCAATGATAGCGAAGGCCGAGTAAGCAACCGGTCACATTTCCATTTTGCTTGGCTATCAAACACAGCAAAAACCATGCAGGGCGGCTGGCCAAACACAAGAAAACACTATGGGCAAATCCGCTGGAGACGAGAATGAGCCGGTTGATGGGTGCAAAAAATGGCTCGGACGGCGAAAAAAGTCACAAACGCTGCCGCTTAAAAGTTGGATGAAAACAACAAAACTTGAGGTTTGTTCAAAATTTTTTCGGTTGCGGAAGTCAGTCATGAGCAACCATGAATCGGGCACGAAACAGTATGGAGGCGACACCACTTATGGCAGTTCCACATCGCGCATCCATGCCGCAATGGTGGCGGAGCGCGATGCCAGGTAACGCGAGTTGCGGTGCTGTTCGAAATATTTGGGCCGCGGCAGCATCACTGCCAAGCGGGCCGCTTCTATGGCGCTGAGTCGGGCGGCGGGTTTGCCAAAGTAGTGTTGCGCGGCGGCTTCGGCGCCAAATACGCCTTCGCCCCACTCCACGTTGTTGAGATAGATTTCGAGAATGCGGCGCTTGCCCAGCATCCACTCGAGGTAGTAGGTGAGCGCGACCTCTTGCGCCTTGCGAAACAGGGTGCGCTCGCCAGACAGAAACAGGTTTTTGGCCAGTTGCTGGCTGATGGTGGATGCGCCAACGATTTTGGGTTGAACAGCGGCTGGGGTTGATGCGCCACTGGCTGCGGCCTGCAAGGCCGGGCTGACAGGTCGGCCGGCTTTTTGCAGGCGTTCCATGCGGCGTTGCGCACGTTCTTGCGCCAGTTTTTGCTGGCGTTGCAGGCGTTCTGTTTGTGTTTGCGCGCGCGCTTCGGCAGCGGCATTGCGGCTGCGGGCGCTGTTGATGGCTTCCCAATCGATGCCGGAGTGATTGAGAAAATCGCCATCTTCCGACGCGATGACTGCGCGTTTGAGGTGGTCGGAAATGGCGTTTTCAGACACCCACTGTTGCTTCCACGTCATTTCCCCGTTGACTGCCAGTTGCGCCATTTCCGAGCGCTGAAAGGTGGTGGATTGCGGATCCACCCACGCCATCAGCCCGATGCGGGCGATGAAATACAGTTGCAAGGCCACGCCGGCCAGCAGCACCCAGCTCAGGATGCGGAGCAGGGAGGCGCGGAGGGGTTTCATGCGGCAGGTGGTGTTTCGGCGTCTACCAGGGCGCGCAGTTCGGCCAATATCTGTGCGGTGCGTGGGCGCACATCGCGCCATACAGAGAACGACAGCGCCGCTTGCTCCACCAGCATGCCCAGGCCGTCGCGCACTTTGATGTCGGGGCGTTTGGTGCGATCAATGGATTGCAAAAAAGGCTGCGCCGCTGCGCCGTACATCATGTCGTACAGCATGCCGTTGGCACTGATTTTTTCGGCCGGAAAGGTCAAGGGTTCGTTCTGCAGGCTGCTGGATGTGGCGTTGATGACCAAGTCAAACGTGGCCGGCCCGTCGGCCGTGCTGCCGAGCAGTGCCTCGTCGAGCGTGCAGGCATGCAGGGCGACGGAATGCATATTGGCCCAGTCGTAATGGCGCTCGATCAAGGTGCGCGCTTTGTCCAGATTGCGGTTGGCAACCGTGACACTGGCGGGGCAGATGGCGATGAGCGCATTCAGCACACCAGCAGCAGCGCCGCCCGCGCCCAGCAGTAGCAAATGCAGGCGGCCAAAAACAAAACCGGCGTTGAAGACAATGTCGCGCACGATGCCGGGGCCATCGGTGTTGTCGGCGTGCAGCACCAGACTGCGCTTGCCGGGCACACGCTGCCACACCAGGGTGTTGGCTGCTTGCGCCAAGGTGGCGCGCGGTGTGTGGCTTTGCGCGGCGGCAAAGGCTTCGTGCTTGAACGGAACCGTCACATTGCAGCCAGCGTAGCCTGCTTTTTTCAGGCGCTGCAAGGTGGCGGCAAAAGCATCGGGTGGGCTGTCGATCGCTTCGTAGCGGATGGACTGGCCGGTTTGCTCGGCAAAGCGTGCATGGATCCAGGGAGAGCGGCTGTGCGCAATCGGGTGGCCAATCACACAGTAGCGGGCAATGGATGTGTCAGTCATGGGTGTTGATGATGAGAGGGTGATGAATGCAGGGCGTTTTACGGCGCATCCTGAAAAAGGGCGAGCGTCATGTGTATGCTCATGGCGCAGGGGGTGATGCGGGAGCAGCTTCTGCCGCATCCACCAAATCCTGGGCGGTGCTGACTTGCGTGGCCAAGGTATTGTTGTGCTCGAACTTGAAGCGCGAGATCACGGACAGCTCATCGGTGTAGCGGCGCAGCGCCGTATCGAAATGCCCAAACGGCCCGGCCGTTACGGCAATGGCTTCGGCGCGGCGATCCAGCATGCGGTTGCCCGAGCTTCTCATCACCTGGGTTTCGATCACGCGGCCATCGTGGTTGACGACCATGCGCAGCGTCAACTCGCCATAGAGTTTGACGCCGTTGTGCGTCGGAAAATTGGCTGTGCCTTTTTCTTCGATTTTGGTTTTGAGATTGTCGTAATACAAGGCCTGTGGCCCGCGCACCGTGGACGGACTGATGTGACGGCGGCGCGGGCGCGAGTTTTCGTAATTGATGCGGCGCTCGATCTCGCCCACGATGCTCAGCATGAGTTGGCGCTTTTTCTTCATCTCTTGCGCTTGTGCCGACGAGGCGGGCAGCTTGGCTGCTGCTGCGTCCAGATTGTCCAGCTGCTGCTTGACGCGTGCCAGCAAATCCATCTGTTCGCGTTGCAGGGCATCCAGCTGCTGGAAGGTGGGCGCATCGCCGGATGCGTTTTGCGCGCGCTGTTCGGTCGTGCCATCGTCATCGGTCTGGCCGGTGCTGGGGCCCAGCTCGGTGCCAAAAGAATCGTAGGGGGATGGCAGCAAGGGCGATGTGGCGCGAATGCCTTTTTCATCCAGATTGCCGCCGCCCACCAGATTGTGTTGGGCGATGGCCTGCGCATCGGTCGGGGCTTCTTCATCCGTGCTGGCGTTGACCAGAATCACATCCAGCGGTGTGTCTTCAAAAATGCGGTTGTAGATGCCGGGCGCCAGTTTGTCGAGCTGGCTGAAAACCACAGGCACAGCCACCAGATGAAATGCCAGCGAAATACCCACTGCAATGCCCATGGGCGAACGGGGCGAGCGCAGAGGAGCGAGCGAAAATTTCGACGCGGCGGATGTGCTTGTCATGACAACGTACAAAGGCAAAACAACCCTGCATTGTAGGGCCTGGCTGCCCATGCGGACGCGGGCTGGCAAGGGCGATGAAAAGGCGTCTGGCTGACGGGCATGGCGTGAGCGACTTGCAGGGTCGAGAGCGCGCTTTCAGTGCAAGCATGCAATGCGATGCAGTACATGCTTGCAGCGTGTATGTTTTCAGCCACGCAAGCGGGCAATCAGGCCGTTGAGTGCATCGATCGACCCAAATTGAATGGCCAGCTCGCCTGTCTCTTCCACCTTGCCGTGGCGCTTGACGCGCTTTTTGATGCGTACCTCAACCTGTGCCATCAGCAGGTCAGATAGCTCTTCTTCTACGCTGCGCACATCGGCCGATTTGGCGGCGGCGTTGCGCGGTTTTTGCGCCGTCAATTCAAAACTGGCGCCCAGGCGTTTGGCCAGGCTTTCGGCCTCGCGCACCGAAAGTTTTTTGCCGCTGATCTGGTTGGCGGCCGTGATTTGCACGCCGCGCTCCAGCGCCAGCAGCGCGCGGGCGTGGCCCATTTCGATATCGCCCGCCAGCAGCATGGTTTGCACAGGCTCGGCCAGGTTCAGCAGGCGCAGCAAATTGCTGGTGGCGCTGCGGCTGCGCCCCACGGCTTGCGCGGCCTGCTCGTGCGTCAGACCAAACTCGTTGATCAGGCGCTGCAAGCCCTGTGCCTCTTCCAGCGGATTGAGGTCTTCGCGCTGCATGTTCTCGATCAGCGCCATGGCTGCAGTGGCGTGGTCATCCACATCGCGCACCAGCACCGGCACCTGGCTCAGTCCGGCCAAATGGGCGGCACGGAAACGCCGTTCGCCTGCGATGATTTCGTACTTGCCCGCATGCGGCCCTTTGGCGAGCTTGCGCACCAGAATGGGCTGCATGATGCCTTGCGCCTTGATGCTTTCGGCCAGTTCGTACAACGCGCCTTCATCCATGCGGGTGCGCGGCTGGTATTGTCCGGCAACCATTTCTGCCAGCCGCAATTCCGAAGGGGAGCCTTCTGCACGGGCTGCTTCCGTGGTGCTTGTGCTGGGGCCAAGCAGGGCTTCCAGCCCGCGGCCGAGGCCTTTTTTTCTGGTTGCCATGGTGATTCGTATCCTTTTCGTGTGCTGCCAAACTGTACAAAAAACGGGCGGTTTGCGCTGCTCCATGCTTGCTGCTGCTGCTGGGGCTTCGTTGGTCTGCAGTTTGACAAAAACATGGTCTGTGTCAGACGCGCCAAGCGCGAGCCAAACAGCAAGCACGCATCGCAATCAGTGGGCTGAAAACAAGGGATGCCGCAAAACCCGAATGGGTGGAAGTCTAGCGCAGCCACACGGACGAAATCCTGATGCGCACCACCTTGACCGCAACCTTTTGTGTGCGCGCTGCGGTGATGCTGGATTTAACCGGAAAACTCCTTACCTCCGTTTGCGGCGGGAAGGTTAGATGGGGCAAGGGTTTGTCATTGAAACCATCAATTTTTTCAACAGTCGCAAGCCGTCCTTTCCCTCCCCCTTCTCACGTCAGAGTCAGAAGAGGGAATATTTGGGGTGTTTGAATGCTCTTTGGAAAACAGACGGTATTGATAGTGTCGATGTAAACGATGTGGTGAAGCAGCACCCAAGATCCTTCCCTCGCAGGGCGGGGGAAGGTCAGGATGGGGGGAAGGCTTGTTTACTGTCTGTCATCTCTTCCAACCAGCATCGTCCCGGCACTTCCCCGAAAGCAAGAGAGGAAGATGATGCATGACGCGAACAGCTTGCCGCATCACAGCGTCTGGATGCGCTCTACCATCTCTGCGGCAAATTCCAGAAAAGCCTTGCTGCCTTTGGCATTCGGGTCAAACACTACACCGGGCAGCGCATAGCTGGGTGCTTCGGCCAGCCGCACATTGCGCGGAATCACCGTGTTAAATACCTTGTCGCCAAAATGCTGCTTCAATTGCTCGCTCACCTGCTGTTGCAATGTGATACGCGGATCGAACATCACGCGCAGCAGGCCAATGACCTTGAGTTGCGGGTTGAGGTTGGCGTGCACTTGCTTGATGGTATTGACCAAATCGGTCAGCCCTTCCAGCGCGAAGTACTCGCATTGCATCGGTACGATCACGCCGTGCGCGGCGCACAGGCCGTTGAGCGTCAGCAGGCTCAACGCAGGCGGGCAGTCGATCAGGATGAAGTCGTAATCGGCATCCACTTTGGCCAAGGCTTCTTTCAGGCGGGTTTCGCGCCGCTCCTGATCCACCAGCTCTACTTCTGCACCTGCCAGCTCGCGGTTGGCGCCCAGCAACTGGTAACCGCATTTTTCGGCGGCCACGCTGGCCTGCGCCACGCTGGCTTGCTCCAGCAGCACGTCGTACACGCTGTGTGCCAATTGGCGCTTGTCCACGTTGGAGCCCATGGTGGCATTGCCTTGCGGATCCAGATCAATCAGCAATACGCGTTGCCCCAGGCGCGCCAAACCGGCAGCGAGGTTTACGCTGGTGGTGGTTTTGCCAACGCCGCCTTTTTGATTGGCGATGCAGAAAATCTTGGCCATGAAGCTTCAGCCTTGCAGGTTCAAAGTGGTTGAATCAGCACCTTGCACCAGAGGAAAAGGCCTGCAAGGGCTGGGCAAACGGATGCGCTTGGCGCAATAAAAGCGATGCAGCTACCATCGCTTGATCAGGCGAACATGGCCTGTTGTGTTCAGGTAATCACGCATCGGAAGCGATTGTAGCGAGGACATGGTACAGAAAAAGTATGAGCAGAGTATGTTCGCCGCCACAGAACGCGCAAATGCTGTGGTGCAATATCCGACAAGACGTGATCGGTATTTCAAAAACGGGGCATTTGGCGCATACAATTGTTACTTGCTAGGCGGTCCGAATCAGGACACCTGTCGCTACAGGCGGTGGGTAAGAGCCTCTGCAGCGCGTCGTGCCTGTGCTCCCGGCGTTGTTGTTCGAGGTGTTTTGTTTGGGCGGCCATTGCAGTTTTGTTGTTAATTTTTCAATAACGGTTCGAGCGCAAAAAGGGAACCATGCGGGGGTTGACGGCTAGTCGAATAACCGCAGAAATCGAGGAAAAACGATGGCGAATCTAACGGAAACAGTTCCAGCAGATACGATGACTGATGCGGAGAAGAAACGCAAAGGCTGGCGCGTCCTGCTTTTCGGAGTACTGTCCAACTTCAGTATCGGTATTCTGTATACATGGTCTAACCTGAAAGATATTCTGGAGTATCGTTCAGTCAACTATGCACAAGGCGTTGCCAGAGCAGTTGATGCTGCTGACCGCCTGTACAAAGAATGGGATATCACCCAACTGAGCTGGCCTTATGCTTACGGCGGTTTTGCTTCTGCCTTGATTGTGGTTTTTGCCGGATGGCTGCAAGACAAGATAGGACCGACCAAAGTGATCTTTGCCGGTATCCTGATGGTGGGTAGCGGTGTTATTCTGTGTAGTTTCTTCACGCACCAGCCGCTGATGTTTACCATCATCTTCACCATGTTGGTGGGTAACGGTATCGGCTTTGTGTATGCCTGCCCCCGTGCGGCTGCCATGAAGTGGTTCCATCCCTCCAAAAAAGGTCTGGTAAACGGCCTGGTGGTAGCGGGTTTTGGCTTGGGGGCGTTGTGGCTGGCTCCGCTGGAAATCTACTTCCTGAAACAGCTCAACTGGTCGCTGGAAAAAACGCTGATGACCTTGGGCGTGCTGATCCTGATCTTGGGTACCATCGCTGCCTTCAACGTGGTGAACCCGCCTGCTGGCTATAAGTATCCTGAGCTGCCTGTTGACCCCAACAAGCCTGTTAAAGAAAACATGAAGAAGTCTGCTTCCATCGGCCTGAGCACTATGGTGAAGCAGCCCCAGACTTGGATGTTGTTCTTTGTTTACGCTTTCTATTGCTCCGCTGGTGCGATGGTTATTTCCAATGCTTCTGACATCATGCGTGTCCAAGGTGGCGGTGAAGATGGTCCATACGGTAAAGCGGTAATAGCACTGGTAAGTATCATGGTAATTGTGGCTTCTCTTTCCAACGCTACAGGCCGTACATTGGGCGGTATTTTGTCTGACAAGATTGGTCGTAAGCCTACTTATTACCTGATTCACACTGTTCAGGGTCTGAACATGCTTGCGTTCCCCTTCTACACTACGCCAACAATGATCTTCATTGGTACGATCATTACCTGTGTGGCCTATGGTACGGTGATGTCTACAACACCTTCTATCGTTGCTGACTACTGGGGTCTGAAGTCTTATGGCGCAAACTACGGCGTTGTGTACACTGGTTGGGGGCTGTCTCTGATCATTGGTCCAACCATTGCTCAATTCTCTAAAAAATATGTGATTGACAACGGTCTGCCTCTGACACAGAGTTACCACATTGCGTACAAAGCAGCTATTGGTTTGATCGTGGTATCTTTCATCTTGGCCTACTTGGTGAAAAAACCGAAATTCATCCAGTCCGAAGTTATCGACGACTACATCCTCTCTCCAGAGGAAACACGGAAATAAATCCGTGCTTGATCTCCCGCTTTCAGTCCAGAATGAGGCGGGTGATCGAATCCAACAAAAAGCGCCTGCTTCTGCAGGCGTTTTTTTATGTGTTGAATGAAAAAGTTGGGCGTGTGGCAGAGCGCTTGCGTTGAATGTTGTTTAACTCACTCTGATCTGGTGCAGGTTTTTCAGCAGGTGCTGCGTTTCTGCAAAAGCGCTCAAAAGACAGATGGCTGGATAGAGGGCTTCGCTGGCTTTTTGAGTGTGTGGTGCTATTCACACCCGAAACGCCCTTTATGGGCGGATGTGCTGCTGCTCAGAGTGAGAAGAGATAAGAGGCTGTTCAGCGAGTAAAGAGGCGCGCTCTCACTGAGGAGAAATTAAGAGTAAATGGAACGCTGTTTAAACGACGCCTGCGGCCTGTGCCTGGCGGTCTGCATGGTAGCTGGAACGTACCAAGGCGCCTACGGCTGCGTGGCGAAAGCCCATGTCTCGGGCTTGCTCTTCAAACATCCGAAAGGTGTCGGGGTGCACGTAACGTTTAACGGGCAGGTGGCTGCTGCTGGGCGCCAGGTATTGCCCGATAGTGAGCATGTCGATCTGGTGGGCGCGCATATCGCGCATCACTTCCAGTATTTCCTCGTCTGTTTCGCCCAGGCCGACCATCAGGCCGCTTTTGGTGGGGATATGCGGGAACCGTGCCTTGAATTTTTGGAGCAGATTCAGGCTGAAGGCATAGTCTGCACCCGGGCGCGCTTGGCGATACAGGCGTGGCACGGTTTCGAGGTTGTGGTTCATCACGTCGGGCAAGGCGTTTTGCAGAATGTCCAGCGCTTTGTCGTCACGGCCCCGAAAGTCGGGAACCAGAATTTCGATTTGCGTGCCGGGTGATTGCTCGCGAATGCGGGTGATGCAGTCCACATAGTGCTGTGCACCGCCATCGCGCAGATCGTCGCGATCTACGCTGGTGATGACTACGTACTTGAGCCGAAGTGCGGCAACGGTTTGGGACAGATTATTGGGCTCTTGTGCATCCAGCGGGTCGGGGCGGCCATGGCCTACATCGCAGAAAGGGCAGCGCCGCGTGCATTTGTCGCCCATGATCATGAATGTGGCCGTACCGTGCCCAAAGCATTCGCCGATATTGGGGCAAGATGCTTCTTCGCAAACGGTGACCAGGCGGTTTTGGCGCAGAATATCTTTGATTTCGTAAAAGCGCGTGCTGGGGCTGCCGGCTTTGACTCGAATCCACTCAGGCTTGCGCAAAATCTCGTGCGACTCGACCTTGACCGGAATGCGGCTGAGCTTGGCGGCAGCCTTCTGTTTGGCCAGAGGGTTGTAGGCTTCGACGGATTGCGCTTCGCGCACGACCGGATTGCCAGCATCGTATGGGCGATGGGGGGAGTTGCTCATGCCCAGAAGTGTAGCGGAGCCAGTGCCGTGGTGTCATGGGTCGTGTTGTCCCTTTCGCTGTGCAGGAAAGGGGTTAACCGTATGTGCCGGAACTTGCCCTGTTCAAGGCCCAGCCAATGGGGGAGTTAATCCATGGCCGTAGGCGCTTTTGTGTCGCTGCGGTGTTTGGTGATGCCTGCGAGGCAGCAGGTTTAAAGGCGAACGGCGCGTAGGCGCAAAGCTGCGTGCGCAACATGGTTAGGGAAAATCAGAACCGCCTGTTGGTAGTAGGGTTTCTATAATCTGCAAACCTTTTTTATTTGATGAACTGGTCTGGAAAACGCGCATGTCATCTTCTACCGATGCCCAATATGGCGGTGATGTAGCCGCCTTGATGAATACGCTGGGGCAGCAGGCCCGCCAAGCGGCTACGCACATGGCGGCAGCGTCGGCTGCGCAAAAAAATGCTGCCTTGCATGCCTTGGCCGATTTGCTGGCCGAACAGGGCGAGTTTTTGCAGGCGGCCAATGCGCAAGACATTGCGCGAGCCGAGGCTGCAGGCCTGAGCGCGCCGATGGTGGATCGTTTGCGGCTGACCGACAAAGTGATCGACACCCTGCAAGAAGGCTGCCTGCAACTCGCGGCCATGCCCGATGTGATCGGTACCGTCACGGGGCTGCAAGAGCGCCCCAGCGGCATTCGCGTGGGGCAAATGCGCGTGCCCATTGGCGTGTTCGGCATGATTTTTGAAAGCCGCCCCAACGTCACGATCGAGGCGGCCAGCCTGTCGATCAAAAGCGGCAATGCTTGCATTTTGCGCGGTGGCAGCGAAGCGATTGAATCCAACAAGGCGCTGGCGGCCTTGGTGCAGCAGGCACTGGAAGCCACTGGCCTGCCCGCCAACGCCGTGCAAATGGTGCCGGTAACAGATCGCCAAGCCGTGGGGCAACTCATCAGCATGCCGCAGTATGTGGATGTCATCATCCCCCGCGGCGGCAAGAGCCTGATTGAGCGCATCAGCGCCGAGGCCAAAGTGCCGGTCATCAAACATCTGGATGGCAATTGCCATACCTATGTGGACGACCCCTGCGATATCGCCATGGCCGTGAAAATCGCCGTGAATGCCAAAACGCAAAAATACAGCCCCTGCAACACGACCGAAAGCCTGCTGGTGGCGCGCGGCGTGGCGGCAGAATTTTTACCCCGCATTGGCAAGGCGTACAAAGACAAGGGCGTGGAACTGCGTTGCGACGAAATGTCGATGGCGATTTTGGCTGCACACCCCGATACGAAAGATGCCCGCTTGATCGCGGCCACCGAAGCGGATTGGAGCACGGAATACTTGGCGCCCATCATTGCCGTTCGTGTGGTGGATGGGGTGGACGAGGCCATCGCTCACATCAACCGCTATTCGTCGCACCATACCGAGGCCATTGTTACCAACCACCATGTGCATGCCCAGCGTTTTTTGCGCGAGGTGGACAGCAGCAGCGTCATGGTCAATGCCAGCACGCGCTTTGCCGATGGCTTTGAATACGGACTGGGGGCAGAAATCGGTATCAGTACCGACAAATTCCACGCGCGCGGCCCGGTAGGCATTGAGGGGCTGACATCGCTCAAATACATCGTGCTGGGGCAGGGCGAAATACGGCAGTGATGCCTTCACGCATAGCGGGTGCGGCTATGCGGATCCGCACGGCGTGTTGTTCAGGTTGGTCAAGCGCTGTCACGGGCATTTGGGATGGTCTGGTGGCGCGTGTATGCGAGTTGCGTATGTGATGCGTGTGTCTGCACGTTTTGCCTGGTAAAACCCAAGGACTTGCGCGAATGTTGGTGTGTGGTGCTGCCGTGAGGCGAGCGAGAGCTGCGCGGGGCATGCGTTGCATCGGCGTCTCGTGCATTTGTGTTGCAGACGCTGTAGGGATGCGCGGCGCAGCTTGGTGCGTTAGCGATGCATATTGTGTGTGGGATGATTTGATTGTTGAATGGTTGAATCCATGTCTTCCGAAACCTTGTCTACCTCTTTCGAGCATGTCTCGCCTCAAGTGGCAATTCCTCCGTTCTGGCAGCGCCTGAACAAGTTTTTTCTGTTTCCGTTGCAAGCCGAATCGCTGATTTACGGCCTGGCGCTGGCCGCGTGCAGTCTCTTTGTGTATGTGCCCTTGTTGGGCCCGATCATTTTGTTGGTGCTGATGCTGGCCATCAGCCGCTATGCTTTCAAGATCGCGGCGCTTTCGTCTTACGGCATTTTCAATCTGGATGAATACACGCCGATGCAGGAAGAGGACGAGTGGAAGAAACTGCCTTGGAAGTTCGTTGGCGCTGTTTTCATTCAGCTAATGGCCTTGGTTTTTGTGGTTGCCCGGGTGCCCGAGCTTGCGCCAATAGGTTTTTTGCTGTTTTCTTTGCTGTTGCCAGCGACCTTGATGGTGCTGATTAAAGAGCACAGCCTGGCATCTGCCATCAATCCGCAGGAGCTGTGGGGTTGCGTGACCGGCGTCGGCTGGCCTTATCTGGTGTTGTGTGCCTTCACGTTTCTGTTGATGCAAGGCTATGCCGTGGCATATAACCTGTTGGAAGCCATCATTCCAACATGGTTGTTTTGGCCGGGGTCACTCGCGGTATTTACCTATTTTGCCTGGGTCAATGCCGCGCTTATCGGTTACACCATGTACCAGTACCACTTCAATCTGGGCATCGACATCATCAACGAATACCAAGGCGAAGAGCAGGAAGGGCAGCCTGCACCCAATGCCCGCGAAGCAGGCCGCCAGCGTGATGCCGCCATTTCGCGCATGGTGCAGCAAGGGCAGCTCGCACAAGCGTTGGAGCAGGCGCGGCAATGGCTGCACGATAGCCCCAACAGCTTGGCCGAACACCGTCGCTACCATCGTTTGCTGATGCTGGATACGGATGTGGCCGAGCGCCAGCGGCACGGGCAGCAATGGATCGAACTGCTATTGAAAAACCGCTCGCCCTCCGAGGCGTTGCAGGTATACAAGGATTGCGCGCACAACGCCCCGACCTATGTGCCCCAAAGCGCCGTCATCACGCTGGCGTTGGCGAAAGATGCCTGGAAAGCGAATGACAGCGCGCTGGCGCTGCAGCTGCTGCGGGGCTTTGATAAGCGTTTTCCCAGTCATCCACTGACGCCGGATGTGTATGCCTTGATCGTGCGCGTGCTGCAACAAGGGTTGGGGCGCCATGAACAGGCTATGGCCGTGTTCCAAGGCCTGCAGCGACGCTATCCGCAAAGCCCACATACCTTGGAGGTCGCCCGCATCCTGAAACAACCTGCGGCGCCGAGCATTGATGCGAAGAAGGGCGGGTTTTAAGCAGGCGCTGTTGCAATTCTGCATCGCGCCATGCTTGTGTGTGGAAAATAGATGCGAGCCATGCAGGATGCGCGGCGAAGTGCCTTGGGTGTTTCCTGCAGGTGCGAGTCTCTGCTGATGGCTGCACATGGTTCAAGTGCAACCCGTCGTCATGCCCATGCGAAACGGCTCGTGGGCTGAAAAACAGATATGGCGAGGGCGAGAAAGGGCGATATGCTGGGTATAATTCTGGGCGAGATGTTCCCGGCTGTATACAGGGTCGCTGATTGTAAAAAGGTGCCGGTATGCACGAGGAAGAGATAAAGCAAGCCGAAGCGGATCGTGAAGTGAAGCCTTGGAGTGCCGAGCAAGCCAATGCTTGGCGCGCCAGAACACCCGCGATGTCGCCTTGGCTGCCGGTGGGGATGCAGGCAGTGGTTGCCGCATTGCTGTTGGCAGGCAGCATGGTATTAGACGTGAATCGAACGGTTCGCCTCTCGGTTATGTGGGGCGTGTTCGCGGGTCTGTTGCCTTCGCTGCTGTGTGTGTCAGGCTATCGCGCCACGATGTGGCTGCTCAAAGGTCTGCCTAATGGGGTGCAAGCCCTGATGGGGTTTGTCTCCATCCTTTGCTGGGAATTGGTGAAGTTGCTGTTGTCGGTTGCATTGCTGGTGGTGGCCTCGCGTGTGGTGCCTAACCTGCATTGGCTGGCGATGCTTTTGGCTTTTGTTGTGGTGGTCAAGGCTTATTGGTTGGCGCTTTTGGTGGCGCGGCTGCGTAAGCCCGGATCGGCGCAAACGGTTTTGAAAACGAGTGTCTGAGTCTGGAGTTCTTTTATGGCGAGCGAGCAAACAGCCGGTGAATATATCAAGCACCATTTACAGCATTTGCAATACAACTTTGCACTAGAGCCTGTCAAGCAAACCAAAATTGTCGATTTCGGCATTTTCAATGCCGATTCCGTGTTCTTCAGCATTGTGCTGGGCGCATTGGCTTGCTTGGTCATGTGGATTGCTGCTCGCAGAATGACATCTGGCGTGCCGGGTCGTTTCCAGGCGGCGATTGAAATTCTGGTCGAGTTTGTGGACAAGCAGGCGCGCGGTCTGATCCATAACGAGCAAAGTCTAAAAGTGGCTTCTCCTGTGGCGCTCACGGTATTTTTGTGGATTTTCCTGCTCAATGCCATGGACTTGATTCCTGTGGATCTGTTGCCTTGGGGTTGGGCACAGGCTTATGAGGCGGCGGGGCATGATCCGCATCACGCCTATCTGCGTGTGGTGCCTACCGCCGACCTGTCGGCCGCCTTGGGTATGTCTCTCTCGGTGTTCCTGATGTCTATCTACTACAGCATCAAGATTAAAGGTCTTGGTGGTTGGGGTCATGAGCTGATCAGTGCGCCCTTTGGCGACAATATTGCCATTGCGCCCATTAACGTCATCATGCAGATCATCGAGTACGGTTCCAAAACCATCTCTCACGGCATGCGGCTGTTCGGTAACATGTTTGCAGGCGAATTGGTGTTCATGCTGATCGCTTTGCTCGGTGGCGCGTGGAAAGGCTTCAGTGGGCTGTATATCGGTTTGGGCGTTGCCCATCTGGCGGCGGGCTCGATCTGGGCTATCTTCCACATTCTTGTGATCACGCTGCAGGCATTCATCTTCATGATGCTGACGCTGATTTATCTCAGTCAGGCGCATAACAAGCACTGATTACCTTTTATTTGATTTAATCTCTTTCAATCTTGTTTTAACTGGGAGTTATAAATGGAAAACGTTGTTGGTCTGGTTGCGCTGGCTTGCGGTCTGATTGTGGGTCTGGGTGCTCTGGGTGCCGCCATGGGTATTGGTTTGATGGGCGGTAAATTCTTGGAATCTTCTGCACGTCAGCCTGAGCTGATGAACGACTTGCAAGCCAAAATGTTCGTATTGGCGGGTCTGATTGATGCGGCCTTCCTGATTGGTGTGGCTATTGCGCTGTTGTTTGCTTTCGCAAGCCCCTTCCAAGTTTAAGAAGCGGATTTCATCGACAGCTTAATGTGAAGGATTTACCAGATGAGTATCAATTCGACTCTATTTTTCCAAATGCTGGTATTCGGCATACTGTGCATTTTCACGGTCAAAGTCGTGTGGCCTCCCATTGTGAAGGCGCTGGATGAGCGTGCCAAGAAAGTGGCCGACAGTTTGGCTGCTGCCGATCAAGCCAAGGCGGAAGTGCAAGACATGAACGCCAAAGTTGAAGAGCAGCTGGCTGCCATGCGCTCCGAAGCGGCTACGCAGCGTGCAGATGCCGAGCGTCGTGCGCAAGAAATCGTTGATGAGGCCAAAACCAAAGCCAACGAAGAAGCTGCCCGTATCATTGCCGCAGCCCGCGCCGAGGCGCAACAAGAAGCTGTCAAAGTGCGTGACTCTTTGCGTGCCGAAGTTTCTGCCTTGGCGGTTAAAGGTGCTGAGCAGATCCTGCGTAAAGAAATCAACGCCAGTGTGCATGCTGATCTGCTTGAGCGCCTGCAGGCTGAGCTGTGATTGAAAGGGGCAATACCATGGCACAAATGTCCCTCGAAAATCTGCTGCGTGCAGTGCTGGAAGGTGGTGTAGACGGGGCGAAAGCCGAAGCTGCGCGCCAGCTCCAAGGTGCTTTGGATGGGCAAGCCGCCGCTGGAGTGGCGCAACAAGCTGTGATTTACAGTGCCTTCCCTTTGACGGATGCACAAGTCCAAGGCCTGAAAACCAAGCTGGAAGCTCGTTTTCAGTCCAAGCTGGACTTCCGCGTTGTCGAAGATCCGACGCTGATCGGTGGTATTCGTGTCGTAGTGGGCGATAACGTGCTGGACGGTTCAGTCAAGAGCAGTATCGAAAAAATGAAACAAGCGCTGGCTGTTTAAGCGGCGGCTGGTGTGATTCAAGGAAAGAAGGAAAGCGTCATGCTGCTCAATTCTGCAGACATTTCTGAACAAATCAAAAGCCGCATCCAGGGCATTGTTGAAACGGTTGACGTGCGCAATCAAGGCACGGTGCTTACCGTGACGGATGGTATTTGCCGCATCGAGGGCCTTTCGGGCGCCATGCAGGGCGAAATGCTGGAGTTCCCGCCAGCTGCTGATGGCACAACCACCTATGGTCTTGCTCTGAACCTGGAGCGTGACGTGGTGGGCGCGGTCATTTTGGGTAGCTACGAGCACATTTCCGAAGGCGACCGCGTGAAATGTACCGGCCGCATTCTGGAAGTGCCGGTTGGTCCCGAGTTGATCGGTCGCGTGGTGAATGCGCTGGGCGAGCCGATCGATGGCAAAGGCCCGATCAACGCCAAAATGACCGATGTGATCGAAAAAGTGGCGCCAGGCGTGATTGCGCGCCAATCGGTATCGCAGCCCATGCAAACCGGTTTGAAGTCCATCGATTCGATGGTGCCGATTGGTCGTGGTCAGCGTGAGTTGATCATTGGCGACCGTCAGACCGGTAAAACGGCAGTTGCCATCGACACGATCATCAACCAAAAAGGCCAGAACATGGTCTGCGTCTACGTCGCCATCGGTCAGAAGGCGTCGTCGATCAAGAACGCGGTGCGTGCGCTTGAGCAGCATGGCGCGATGGAGTACACCATAGTGGTGGCGGCTTCTGCGTCTGAGTCGGCTGCGATGCAGTATGTGAGCGCGTACTCTGGTTGCACCATGGGCGAATACTTCCGTGACCGCGGTCAGGATGCGCTGATTGTCTATGACGATCTGTCCAAACAGGCTGTGGCTTACCGTCAAGTGTCGCTGTTGCTGCGTCGTCCTCCGGGTCGTGAGGCGTACCCTGGCGATGTGTTCTATTTGCACAGCCGCCTGTTGGAGCGCGCTGCGCGTGTCAATCCTGACTATGTCGAAGCCTTCACCAAAGGGGAAGTCAAGGGCAAAACGGGTTCTTTGACTGCATTGCCAATCATCGAAACGCAAGCCGGTGACGTTTCCGCTTTCGTTCCAACCAACGTGATTTCGATCACAGATGGTCAGATCTTCCTGGAAACCAGTTTGTTCAATGCGGGCATCCGCCCAGCCATCAACGCGGGTATTTCGGTGTCGCGTGTGGGTTCTGCGGCGCAAACCAAATTGATCAAGGGCTTGTCCGGCGGTATCCGTACCGACTTGGCGCAATACCGTGAATTGGCTGCATTTGCCCAGTTTGCTTCGGATCTTGACGAAGCTACCAAGAAGCAATTGGACCGAGGCGCGCGTGTTACCGAGCTGTTGAAGCAGGTGCAATACAACCCGCTGCCCATCAGCCTGATGGGGGCGTCGCTCTTTGCCGTAAACAAAGGCTATCTGGATGATGTCGATGTCAAGCGCGTGTTGGCATTCGAGTCGGGCATGCATGCCTACCTGAAAGACAAGCATGCGGCTTTGGTTCAGCGTCTAGAAGAGAATCAGGCTTTCGATAAAGAAGGCAAGGACGAAGCGGAATTGGCCGAAGCCATTGCTGCTTTCAAGAGAACCTTTGCTTGATACGGGAGAAATAAAGCGTGGCTGCAGGCAAGGAAATACGTGGCAAGATCAAGTCGGTAGAGAATACCCGCAAGATCACCAAAGCCATGGAGATGGTCTCCACCTCCAAAATGCGCAAGGCGCAGGAACGGATGCGTGCAGCCCGCCCGTATAGCGAAAAAGTGCGCGAAATTGCCATCAATCTGGGGCGTGCCAATCCCGAGTATGTGCATGCGTTCATGCGCGACAATCATGAAGCCAAGGATGTGGGCATGATTGTTGTTACCAGTGACAAGGGTTTGGCTGGCGGCTTGAATACCAATATTCTGCGCGCCATTACGGCCAAGATTCGCGATCTGCAGGAGCAGGGTTGCGGCGTCAAAACCGTTGCCATTGGCAGCAAGGGGCTGGCTTTTTTGAATCGCATGGGGGCGCAGGTCGTTTCGCATGCGGTGCAATTGGGCGACACCCCACGTTTGGAAAAGCTGATCGGCCCGATCAAGGTGCTGCTGGACGCTTATGCCAAAGGGGAGTTGCGGCAAGTTTATCTGTGCTACACCCGCTTCATCAACACCATGCAGCAAGAGCCGGTTGTTGAGCAGTTGTTGCCCTTGAAGCGCATGGAGCAGGATCAGAGCGAGCAGCGAGCAGCCGTATTGGCGCGTGCGGGCGACGAGGCGCAGGAAGCGGGCAAGCAAGGTGGGTGGAGCTATATCTACGAGCCTGATGCGCAAACCGTGATTGATGATTTGTTGGTGCGCTATGTTGAATCGCTGATTTATCAGGCTGTGGCAGAAAACATGGCGTCTGAGCAATCGGCGCGCACAGTGGCCATGAAGGCCGCCAGCGACAACGCCAAAAACGTTATCGACGAATTTACGCTGCTGTACAACAAAACGCGGCAGGCGGCGATTACCAAAGAGCTGTCTGAAATCGTGGCGGGTGCAGCCGCAGTTTGACGCAGTTGGGTGAAACGCAAGAGCAACTTGTTGATAGGCCATGACCGTTTAAACGTTGTTTGCTTGAACAAGAGACGGGCAAACGAAGCCAGAATTGTGAAAATAGAGGAATTCCAATGACTACGCAGGTAAAGGCAGCCAAAGGTAAGATCGTCCAGTGCATTGGCGCGGTGGTTGACGTCGAATTTGCCAAAGGCGAAATGCCGCAGATTTATGACGCCCTCAAAATGGAAGGCTCCGAGCTGACGCTGGAAGTGCAGCAGTTGCTGGGCGGTGGCGTTGCGCGCACGATTGCGCTGGGTTCATCTGACGGTTTGCGCCGTGGCATGGAGGTATACAACACCGGTGCATCGATTACCGTGCCTGTTGGCCGTCCTACGCTGGGCCGCATCATGGACGTATTGGGTCGCCCGATTGACGAGCGCGGCCCCATCGTGGATGCCGAGCAAGCGTCGATTCACCGCAAAGCGCCCAGCTATTCCGAGCTGAGCCCTTCGCAAGAACTGCTGGAAACCGGTATCAAGGTGATTGACTTGGTCTGCCCCTTTGCCAAGGGCGGTAAAGTAGGCCTGTTTGGTGGTGCCGGCGTGGGCAAAACCGTGAACATGATGGAGTTGATCAACAACATCGCCAAGGCGCACTCGGGCTTGTCGGTGTTTGCTGGTGTGGGCGAGCGTACCCGTGAAGGGAACGACTTTTACCACGAGATGGCCGATTCTGGCGTAGTGAACCTGGAAAAGCTGGATGACAGCGAAGTGTCCATGGTTTATGGTCAGATGAACGAGCCGCCAGGCAACCGTCTGCGCGTGGCTTTGACTGGCTTGACCATTGCCGAATCTTTCCGTGACGAAGGCCGCGATGTGCTGTTCTTCGTGGACAACATTTACCGTTACACCCTGGCAGGTACCGAAGTGTCGGCGCTGTTGGGTCGTATGCCTTCGGCTGTGGGTTATCAGCCTACACTGGCTGAAGAAATGGGTCGCCTGCAAGAGCGCATTACCTCTACCAAAGTGGGCTCCATCACGTCGATTCAGGCCGTGTACGTGCCGGCGGATGACTTGACCGACCCATCGCCCGCCACTACGTTTGCCCACTTGGATTCGACCGTGGTGCTTTCGCGTGACATCGCGGCGCTGGGTATTTACCCTGCGGTGGATCCGCTGGACTCGACCAGCCGTCAGCTCGACCCGCTGGTGGTCGGTGAAGAACACTACAGCGTGGCTCGCCAAGTGCAAGGTACCTTGCAGCGTTACAAAGAGCTGCGTGACATCATCGCCATTCTGGGTATGGACGAACTCAGCCCCGAAGACAAACTGGCTGTGGCGCGTGCGCGGAAGATTCAACGCTTTCTGTCGCAACCGTTCCACGTGGCCGAAGTGTTCACGGGCGCGCCTGGCAAATACGTACCGCTGCGCGAAACCATCCGTGGCTTCAAGATGATTGTCAATGGCGAATGTGACCATCTGCCAGAACAGGCGTTCTACATGGTGGGCACGATTGACGAAGCCTTCGAGAAGGCGAAAAAAGTAGCGTAATGCGTGCTGCTGGCGTGTTGCGGGTTTGAATCAATCTGCCGATGCGCCTGCATGACTGCTTGAAAGGTCGATGTGAATACACTTCAGGTTAATGTCGTCAGTGCCGAAGAAATGATCTTTTCCGGGCGCGCGCGCTTTGTTGCGCTGCCGGGTGAAGATGGCGAACTTGGCATTTATCCGCGACACACTCCGCTGATCACGCGCATCAAGCCCGGCTCGGTGCGCATCCATATGGAAGATGGGCGCGAAGAGTTTGTGTTTGTTGCGGGTGGCATTCTCGAAATCCAACCCGATACGGTCACCGTGCTGTCGGATACGGCGATTCGCGGCAAGGACCTGGACGAAGAAAAAGCCAACGCAGCGAAACGCGCAGCAGAAGAAGCACTGAAAAGCGCCAAAACCGATTTCGATGTGGCGATGGCGCAGTCCGAGCTGGCGGTTATGGCCGCGCAGATTGCGGCCTTGCGCAAATTCCGTCAGAAACGGTAATTTTTCGTTTACTGAATAAAAAAGGACTCCCAACTGTGAGTCCTTTTTGTCATAAGTTGTTTAGTCTATTGGATATGCTATATGTTTAATGGAAATCAAAAAGAGTCTTTTGAGGCTCTTTTTGATTTTTTCCTTTATTCAGCATGAGCCGAAAGAAACAAAGATTTTTCCAATGAAGCGAAAAAGTCCTGATAGTGCTTTGGATCTTCGATCGCTTGTGTGTTGAATTGTGCGTTGGCACGGACTTGCATGCGTTCAGTGCCCTGAGGCCGCACGCTTACGGTGATTTTGATGACATGTATATTCATCTTTGTCCCGCTGACCATGCCGAGAGTCATGTCGGCGCGGTCGATTACAAAGCCCAAATCTTGTAAGGTGGCAATAGATGCGCGCAAAACTTTTTCTTTGTCATTTGTATCGAAATAACGGGACTGATAACTGCGTTTTTGAAGCTGTGTTTCTGATCCTGCATCCAAAACATGGTCATTAGTGGTGGCGCAAGCGCCTAAAAATAGGCTGATTGCAGAGAAGGGGACAATGAGGTAGCGCATCTTACTCATACTTTGTGTGCCTCCAGAAATACAGATTTGGATAGTTTGTCGAAGAAGCCTTCATATAGTTGGGGGTCATTTAACGTTTCAGCAATCATGCTGCCATCTGTTCTACGAACCACACGTTGGAAGGTTACGCGTACTTGATGACTATCAAGCATGGCTTTACCTTCACCGTCATACGAGGGACGGACAATCAGCGCTACACGAATTATCTGATCTTGGCTAATAGGCATTATTCCGCCACCCAACAACGCTACTACCAAGGCTGCAGCAACTTCTCCTGGATTAACGGCATTGCGTTGTTTGCTTGCAGTCAAGATACCCAGTCTGGATTCGGAGTTTTCGAGGTTGTAGCCTAAATCTTGCAGCACATTAGCACTGGCGGTGAGCAGGTCGGCTTCTTTGATGCTGTCATAGCGACGAGATTCCAATTGACGCTGCTGCAATATTTCCGGAGTGACCATGAAGGCATTGGGGGGCACTGTGGCGCAGGCTGTTAGCAAGAATGTGCTGGCAGTTATGGCACATATAACAAGGGATTTTTTCTTCATTGTTAGAACCTTGATGTGTGATAGGCAAAGTCGCGTACTTTTTTGGCCTCATCAAATTTAATGATGATGGTCAAAGTGCGTTGGCTCGTAGAGGATGCGCCAGATCTTGAGTGGAATCCTCCTCCTAAGCCTCCACCTATTGAGCTGTCCGCACCAAGAAACAGGGCATTGATACCGCCACTGTTGCTAGAGTAGGCGTGGTCGGTGGCAATCTTGTCGTACATCCAGACTTCACGGCGTTTTTCGTCGGTTGAAACGATATTGGGTGAACCTAGAACTTGTGCGACTTCTGCGCCACTCATGCCTACACGAATTTCTCTTTGCACGCTGCCGACAGTGAGCCGGTTTTCATTTGCTTGAACGGCAGCGCGGTGCGACGCCACGGTTTGGCATCCAGCCATACCGGCAGCCGCGATAGCCAGAGCCAAGCAAGTGGCTGTTCTTGCGTAAAGCATTGCTTCATCTCCTTGTCAAAGAAAAAATGAACAGATAGTTCATCTGAAAAGTAACTAGTAGTTTCATTTTGTTTAGGGAAATGGCTATTTTCTGTTCATGGACGAGAAGCAGGAGTTCTCACAGCGCTTGCGCGACGCCATGACGCGTGCGGGCTACCCTCTGCGCCCAGTGGTTCTGGAGCGAGAGTTCAATTCGCGCTATTGGGGAAAGTCAGTCACATTGCAGGGGGTGCGCCGTTGGTTGTTGGGCGAAGCCATTCCTGCGCAAGACAAGATTCAGGTGCTGGCTGAGTGGCTGAAGGTCGAACCGGAAGTGCTGCGTTTTGGCGAGGCCGTGCGCAAGTCGGTGAAGCAGCACCAGCAGCTTTGGGAAGGCGGCATGGGACATTGGGAACGTGAAACGTGCGAAGCCTTTTTGCGCCTTCCAGCGGCGCAGCGAAAAATTGCCCGTGAAGTTATTTTTGCTTTGGCTAAAGCGCACGCAAAGGATGAGCAGCCATAAAAACTCCTCTTGGCAAAAGAGGTAGCGGCGGCTGGTTGCTAAGCAATATGCTGTCTTTTAACTGTTGCAAAGGTGCGCAGTTCGTTTGCGCATTTGTCGGTGGCCGTTTTGCAATGAGAGCCTGCCTTGGCTATGGGCTAGGACGCATGAAGTATGCATGCGTTTGTCGGTTGTGATGGTGTTGTGCAACGGGGCTTATGTATCCATAGTGCTTGCTTCAGGCAGGCCAAGGCGCACGATAAAGCCGTGCGGATGGGCGTTGTGTGCGCTGGCGGTTCCGCCATGCTGGCTGGCGACGCGGGCGACCAGCGGCAGGCCGAGGCCCGAGCCGTGGGTGGTTTGGTCGTCTGCCCGCCAG
>RRZU013338209.1_pt1 | contig 29163 bp, 37 predicted proteins | sample 2165561 | NCBI WGS metagenome assembly RRZU01 (sample SAMN10456909, study PRJNA506462) | wastewater metagenome | isolation source: wastewater sludge | place: USA: Moscow, Idaho | reverse complement strand
TCCTCCCTATGAAAGGTGTCAAAAACATGTGATCAAACATGTGTACCCGGAATAATTCCCGTCGGAATAATTCCAGTCGGAATAATTCCCGTCGGAATAATTCCCGTCGGAATAAATGGAGTTAATATCGGCTATCGGAGTAATAAAGTATCGGGTATCGGAGTAATTAATTATTCCTTATTAAAAGATCTCTATGCCCCCAAGCGTCACGTCCCAATCCTAGCGTCACATTCTATAGGCTATATACCCTACTTCCTATGCGTACGTACTTACCTTATTTCTTAGTAGTACGTATGTACTTGTCCTATATCTTAGTGGTAGTATCATAGTAGTACGTATGTACTCGTCCTATATCTTAGTGGTAGTAGTGGTATTGTATAGGGTATGTGTCCTGATTGTTATGCGTACGTACTTGTCTTGATGTTAAGTAGTATGTATGTACTTGATCTATATCTTGTTAGTAGTAGTACGTAGAAATGAATGAATTATCATGTATAGTACGTAGTAATACCTTATTCCAAAAGATCTCTATGCCCCTTATCGTCCCATCCCAATCTTAGCGTCCCATTGATATATTAAGGAGTATAGCGTGTAACTCTCTAGTTTATGTACTATACCATTAATCTTAGTATGTTCATTGAACTTTAACTCCGGCTACTATAAAAAGATTAGGAGTTTTAGTCTTGGTTCCAAAGTCAAGGCATTAGACGCAGTTGAGATGGACGCTATTGTTCCTGCTAAACAAGGTTCTAATGCTAAAGATCCACAAGGATGTTGTTGGAGATACACAATCCGCGAAGCTCCTTTTAGTATTATGACTGATATTGAGTCGGTCAAATACCAAGTTGAAGGTGATTTCGCTCTCGAAGGAAATGCTGTAACTGAAGGATTTATCCATTTCAAGAAGAAGAAGAGATATGCTGCTCTCAGAAAGATGCATGCCACAGGAGAATTTAAGATTGCAGTTGGTACACCGTATATTAATTATGAAATGTGCTCAGCTACTGGTCATTTTGCAAATACCAATGCTAATGGTCAACCTGCAACAATCCGTGAAATTGGTGAAAGGCCTCGTGCCCCCAAGAACGAGAAGAAGAAGAAAGAAGTTCCATTGATTCAAGGACCTGATGGTAAAGAATTGAATGTATGGGCTTATGCACTTCATCCTGATATAACCTATGCTGAAGCAGATGCTGTATTAGTAGAATATGAACCTGAAAAAATGTTAACGAAAGGTTCTAGTATTAGGAATGAGTTGATGCGAAGAAAGGAACCAAAATATGAATGCCTATATAGTTTGGAAGATTTTAACCGACCACCCATTGAATTTGAAGATGATAAAGTTGTTCTGCTTTGGGGTGAATCTGATACTGGAAAATCAAGTTATGCTCGTGCACATTTTAAGTGCCCACTTGAAATTGGTGGAAGTGACGATTTCAAGAAGTTTGATCCACAAAAGCATGATGGATTATTCTTTGATGATGTGTCTTTTTTATCGAGAAATTTTATTCATGGTCAAGGTCGTGTTCCTGATAATGTGGTAATCCACTTATTAGATCGACTTAGTAATCATTCTATTGCTGCTCGTTATTGTTCTGCTATTATACCTTGTAAAATCCCTCGGATTTTTACATATAATGATGCTAATCCTTTCTATGATCCTGCAACTACATCTCCTGAACAAGTGAAAGCTATTGAACGTCGTATCCAAAGAATTCATATTACTAGTCCATTATATAATGTCCGTGGTACAAAAACATCTAATGTAAAACCTATGGATCTAGATGAAGAAATTAATTTTGATGAAGAGCAAATACCCGAATTGAATAATAATAATTTAGAAGTTAGTCGAAAAAGAAATCGCGATGAAGATGACGAAGAGCCAGAAACTATAATGGGTACCCTGAAAGGAAATGTACAAAAGAAACAAAAGGTTCAATAAATTTAGCTAGCAATGTTTTTCCTTGCTCTCTCTTCTTTGGTTGACGCAGAGATATCATTATGGTTAAACCAAGGGTATACTCGGTCTTTCTCTGTTTCTTCGCTCATATGTCCTGCATCTGATACATCCCACCATATTTCACCTTCTTCTTCTTTTTCTTGGCCATACTTGGGGCCTAGTTTAATGTTTCCTTTCGTTTTCCAATTACGTAATGATGATGTGATTCTAATGGGTGGAAACATTGGTTTTTCTTCTACCACTTGATTCAATTTATCGTCCCATTCTTTTCGATAGGCTTTATATTCTTCAGGAGTCATCAAGTCCTGTTTGCTTGGAATATTGGTTAGTCCCATTGTGTAAGGGGTTGGGACATCTGAGAATGATCGACGATTAATTTGTATTCTTTGTGGAATCGGTCTTGGTGTTGATGCTGCTACTTTGAGTGGAATAGGTGGTGTCAACGTAATCTTTGGAAGTTGGGTTAGTGGTTCTTTTGTTGCGGGTGCTTTGATATGTGGGCGCAGAATTTGGGGTAGTTTTGCTGCGTTTGGTCGAACGATTGTATTAGTCTTTGGAAGTTGGGTTAGTGGTTCTTTTGTTGCGGGTGCTTTGATCTGTGGGCGCAGAATTTGGGGTAGTTTTGCTGGGTTTGGTCGAACGATTGTATTAGTCTTGTTTCCATATCTTGATGTTAAATAGGCACATCTTGTTTGTTTGCGGTTCTTTAGCATTGTTATACTTCTCGTTGGATCACACCAATATTGGGTAGCAGTTCCCTTCCCGTATAAGGGGTTCTTTACTCTAGGTTTCTTTACACCCTTTCTTCGTTTTCGATCTCCTTCTTTTTGCCTGGCGGTTCTACATTTACCTTTCCTAGTAGAATTGTTTTTATAGAATTTCTTACAGCCGTTCTTGTCTCTGGCCATGAGAGAAGATGCAAAAAAAACCCGAATCGTGTGAATGACTTCGGAGTTTGATTGAATCATGCTTTTTATCTTGTAATTAGACGCGATAACATGGCTTATCCATTAGTACCAGATTTTTGGGATCTTCGTATAGTGGTGACATTCAAGGACAATATTGCAAGGCCTGCTTATATCATTGATTCCAAAAAAGTACAAGATGTTCGTGTTCCAAGATGCTTTATCTGCTGGAAAGATGTTTGGGAATCTGACTTGATGCCCGAGGAACGCCAAAAGATTATTGAACGGGGTGAATATCATTGGTTTGGAGATATCCAATAAAGTTTATGTTAATCCAGAGTTTAATTGTGTTTAGTACCATTTTATAAAGATTCATTGGTTTGCTTTTAATCCGGAGTTTGTGTCAGATGCTTTAGTCTAATTCCGAGGCTTGAAGGCATGAAGAGAGTTCCAGCTACATTAGAATCAGAAGAACCTGTAAAGAGAATTAGAGTTTTACAAGAGCCAAAAGATGACCTTCCTGTTGCTTTTACTCCAGAAGAAATTTGTGATGAACTTGTTGAAAATATTGGTTATAACTATGGTAACTTTCATCAACGTGCATGGTTTGGTATCTTTAGCGCTCGAGAAGATAAATTTCTCAGTCAAGCTATCTATTTTAGAGCTTGTGAATTGTTTGTTGAAAAATGTTACACTAAAGAGCATTTTGAAGACTGCACACAAGAAGGATTGATGGTTTATAAACCATCCATGGTCGATGATGCTATAAATTTAGCAAATTTTGTTGAACGAAAAGGAGATGAAGATTTAGATCACAAAACCAAGAATGCTTTGATTTTTAATTTTATTGCTATCTGGATTAAGAAGTATTCTGTCGAAGTCTTTGGATGTGAAGTAAAGAAAATTGTAGGCAAGTCAATGTGGCCCGAATTTTGTAAAATAATGCAAAACAACCAATAAATAATGTGTTTCTTTTTTTTAATGGCTACTTCAACGGATAAAGACGATATGGCTGAAATCAAAATCATGTACATTTATCAAAACAAGGAAAAGACGGCCTTTGTGGGTGCTTATCAAGCTATTTCCTTTTTATCTCAAGAATCGGATGGTTGTGATATGTGGACTTGTTTAACAAGCGATGGGGATCCTGTTGTTTGTGCTGTAAAACGTGGAACTTACATCATAAAGAAACATAAAATAAAGATATAAACCTTGTGTGATCTTCGAGACAATCAAGTCAACGTATGTACTATCATACTTAATACGCTAATCCAAAATCCTATGCCCCTTATCGTCCCATCCCTATCTTAGCGTCCTATTGATATATTAAGGAGTATAGTGTACAAACCTCTATGTTATGTACTATACCTATTACTCGTACGTACTACGTACATAGAACCTTATCTTTGGGATTCAAGTCAACGTATGTACTATGAACTTAATACCCTAATCCAATATCCTATGCCCCTTATCGTCCCATCCCTATCTTAGCGTCCCATTGAGATAATAAGGAGTATAGCGTGTAAACTTCTAGTTTATGTACTATATCACTACTCGTAGTACGTTCATTGAACTTTATCTCCGGGCCACTATAAAAGGATTCGGAGTTTTAGTCTTGGTTCCAAAGTCAAGGCATCACCTCAGCTATCTAAACATCAACACACATGTCTTTATTCACAACCTTGGAAAGAGAAGAAATGAATGCCCATATTGCTAGTTTGCCAAAAAAAGCTACTTTTCCTAAGAGACCTTCTTCTGGTCTTTTGCGACGAGCTTCAGAATATAGAAGAAAACAAATCTGTCCACAACAAACCCCAAAGATGCAAATGATGTTTTTGAATGGTGAAATTTACTTCATGTCCACTGAAGAATGCATGAAAGTATGCCCTTATTGCCATGGAATCGGGTGTGATATGTGCATGTGTAAATATTGTATTAATAATGGATGTGGCCAATGCCAATTTTATTAATAAACTAATTTATCCGAATTACACGTGTACTGGAATATAAATTTTTTTTAATGCACGGAAATATCATTCGCTTGGGTTCAAATGGCTGACAGACGCACCTACACAGTAGTTCCTCGTGGTCGAAATCCTGCTCCTGAACAAGGTCTTATTGCTGATGTTCCTGTTCACCGAGATGCTCCAAGTGGCTGGAAACTTCTTGTTGTCAAAAAAGAAGGCGCGAATCAAGGTAGAGAATTCTTTCTATGTGGAACCACCGACAAATGGATTTGCTGGAGAGACGAATGGGAAGCTGACTTGTCTGACTTTGAGCGTGGAAAGATTCTTGCCAAAGCTTCAAAGCATCTCACTGACCTTTCTATCCTTGGGAAAAAGTACAATTCTCAAAACTCTTGAAAATAAAAACTTTATTGTTTTAACTGTTCTTTTAACTGTTGAATTTCGCTTTCCAACTGTAAAATCTTTTTGTTGTGGTCTTGTACAATGGAAATGAGGGGAGCAGTAAATTTGTGATACTGGACATTGGTAACGGCTCCATTTTCATCATAAATGCAACATTCTTTCATAATTTCATCCACCTCTTCTGCAATCAAACCATAGTGGATTTCATTGGTTTCGTCTTCATTCATTTTGAATCTTTTGGGGGTGAGGAGGTAGAGTTTTTCAAATTCAGCTTTAGGGAGGTTTTCAATTTCTCTCTTTCTCTTTTTGGAAGAAACCACGGTTCCTAATAATCCAGATCCATTGACCACAACAGCAACACCACCTGCAACTGTGATGCCAGAAATGTTGGCAATGGATGTTTTGGTAGGGTCAGTTCCACCAGTGAGGACTCTGCTGTTGTTATAGGTAATGGAATTTGGGGAAGCTCCCGCAAGTTCAAGTTGTTCGGCGTCTAGAACGATTTTCTTTTGAGCGTAGATGGGATACCTCGACATCGGAGGCCAAAACAAATAAAAAAAAAAAGAAGATTTTTTATTGTGCTCACTATGTCTATTCTGTTTCTAGAAAGTTATAACTTTAAACCCAACTCTTTTAAAAAGTTTGTCGTGACGGTGAGTTGTGTTTGTAATATTGCGTTTTGAGATGATAAAGCATTAAAATCTAATCTAAGTTGATTAATTCTTTCCTTTTCAATTTCCAAATCTTTTTTTGCCATTTGATGACATTTGATAAATATACCATCTAATTTGTGATATTGAAAAGCAAGAATTTCACCTTTTTCATCTTTTAGAATCATGTCACCAAAGAATGGTTGTGTTTCTTCTGCAATGACACCAAAGTTTCTTTCATTAGTGGGGTCATCAATCATTTTGAATTCCACCGCTCTCATTTTGTATATATTGGAAGCATATTCATCTGTAATATCAATAATGTCTCGTTTTCGTTTTTTTGATGAAACAATGGTACCAATTTGACCAGAAGTATTGATAACAGCATTTACCGCACCAGCAACAGTGACTCCTGATATCCCTGCAGCAAAAAACCGAGTCTGATTTGCAGCTGTTCCAATACGTATTGTGTTTGATTCTGCTGCTCCAACATTACCAATCAAGATATTTTGATCAGATGTGGCTCCCATGGAATTACCAGCATCTTTACCTAATACGATATTGTCTGACCTGCCACCAGTGTTGCAAGCATTATGGCCCACAACAGTATTATTGTTAACAATACTTGCAGAAGCACCAGCATTAACACCAAATGCACAATTACGGTTTGCTGCTGTTATATTTGCACCAGCAGACTGACCGAATAATGAGTTTTCTATTCCAGTACTTATAAGTTGTCCACCACCATGGCCACAAATGGTTGTTTTTGCAGTAGCACCCCCAACAGATAGACCGGCCAAGTCACCTATAATAAGATTACTCGGTGAAGATTTTAGCCAAATAAGTTGTGATCCTGTGTTTCCACGCTGGATGGAAAAATTTGGGGAAGGAAAACATAAACTTTGATCCAAGAATACTGTATCTGAGAATTGTTTTGAACCGCCAATAGCTTGGGCGCCAGTAGTTAATACCCCAGGTTGAGTTGCTGATGCTGGTTGTAATGTCAATACCTGTCCAGATAAGGAAGCGCCATTGGCATTTGGAGTAGCACCAACAGCAGCTAATGTAACATCTCCATTGTTGGATCCAGAAATATTGGAAGCAACAATAGTTCCAGAAAAAGTCTTGTTTCCACCAATAGTTTGAGCAACAGCAGTCAAAACACCAGGATTGGTATTGTCAGCTGGTTGTAAATTTAGAGCTTGTCCAGATAAGGAAGCGCCATTGGCATTTGGAGTAGCACCAACAGCAGCTAATGTAACATCTCCATTATTGGTTCCAGAGAGATTTGAAGCGACAATAGTTCCAGAAAAAGTCTTATCTCCAGAAAAGGTTTGGATTCCTGTTGTCAAGACACCACCAAAGGTAGCGGATGCTGGTTGTAAATTCAAGACTCCAGCATTAATGGAAGCTCCATTCACATTTGGTATGGATCCAATTGGAGCGAGTGTTGTAACGCTACCACCACTTAAGACAGGTTGTCCATTGTAGGTAAAGGTAGTATTGTCTTTACCAAAGAGTTCAATCTTTTCTGATTCTACGACAACCTTTTTTTGAGCATAGATGGGGTAGATTGACATGAGTCAGAAGACAAATGAAAAAAAATCAAATTTTATTGTTGCTCTTCCAAATCGTCTTGTGCTTGCAAGGCAAGCATTCTTTTTACATGATTTCCCCAGCTTAATTCTTGTACTTGAGCCATGGTGTCATGGTATTCTTGAAATTGTTGTTTTTGAATTTCATTGGCAAGTTGATCATAAAACAGTTCATTAAATTTAATTACTGCTACACCATTTTCATCTCCTACTTCAGTAAAGCCAATATCTTTTAAGAAATTGACAGTTTCATTCAATCGACTCATGACCTGATCTACAATCTGACTGTCAACCTTTGGAGGCGCAATATTTGTAGTGATTGGATTCCACATCTCATCAAATGCATTCTCTCTTCCAAGTTGTCTGGCGGCTAATACAACCATGGAATCGGTAACATAACTATTTTGTGACTGTGCCAGGGCTTGGATATCTGTTCGCATGTCTCCATGAGCAGGGTTTCTGAGTCCAAATTTTAAGAAACAGGACAAGTAGGTTTTAACATCTTCAAGCGGCATGGGTTCCATTTCATCTGGAAGGGTACATTCTATTTTAATGGCTATGTTTCTTGGTTTCTTGAAAGGTTTCTTGAGTTCAGTCTTTGTAGCTCTTTTCATAGGGACAAGGTGTTCACTGGTTTGTCGGGTCGTAAGAATGAAAAGTCTGGGAACTCCGAGTCATGTGTAAGCCCAAAATCTGTGTTTTTATAGTCATATAAAAACACTTGTTTCATTGGATTTTTTCCATTGAAAAAAAATGGCATTTTGTTTTTGCCTCAACACAACAAGATGTCTGGAACTGGCGATACCCCTTCAGGAATTGCAAAACTTCCGATTATTGTACCCCAATCTCTAAAGTTTCCCTCCCTCTCCAGAAACCCAAATGTGACTCGAAGAGAAAAGGTTCTTCGACCTCGCGATAATATGAATTCCTCCAATGGAAACAACATTATCCATTTTGATCTCCCTGCCGAAACCATGGATTTGAGAACTGGGTTTTTACTTGCAACCCTAACCATTACCAAAACTGGTGGAACGTATGTTCGTCTTGCTCAAGGATCTTGGTGTTGGATTGATTATGTCCGAGTTTGTGCTGGTGGTGGGTATGATGATCGCATTCAATACTATGGAAGATGGTATTCCATGTTATGGAATACCACCATTTCTCCTGATGTTCAATCCACCATTGGCCAAGATTTGTTGGGTCTTGGTTCTCAAGCAACAAGAAATGCCTATGGTGCTGATACTAATGGAACCCAATATGTTATTCCAGTACGATGTGGAATTTTGAACCAAGGTTTTCTTCCTCTGAAGAATTTGTGTACCCCCACCAATGGGCAATCCATCTTTGTTGAATTTGTCATTGATAATCCATCCAATTTTATCGAAACTGATGGAACCAATCCTCAAATTACCATTAGCAATTGCCGTTGGTCGTATGAACAACTCAGTGGTGATGTCGATCGATTTACAGGAAGAGATATCTTTGAATCTGCTATTGCCATGGAAGTTGCCACTGGATTAGTCTTGGGATACAAGCACTGGTCAGTCTATCAACAACCTGTTATTAACTCAAGCAATGATATTCCAATTAATTCCAAAGTATCTTCTTTGAATGCCATTCTCACCACCATTGTGGATGGATCCAATCTCAATAACCCTGCTGTCAATGACAAGTACACTACATGGCCAAAAATATTATCCAATGGAGCAACGTATACTACCTTTCAATGGCAGATTAACAATACCTGGATTCCATTCGAACCAGTGGATTGTACAGGAGATGCAATTAGGGCGTATATGCATCTTCTCAAGTTTCAAGGAGTATGGGAATCCAAAGGAATCATGGTTTTTGCGGGTCCAGTAACATTGGAATCCTTTAATGATGATCAGTTTGTGATTGTTGGAGATTTTTATTCTGCTGGAAGAAATATCTGGAGGCTTCACGAAGAAGAGTATCAATTCAATGATTTGAACATTTTTACATCTCAAACCTATCCACTCCTTCGTGTTGAAATGTCCGCACCTCCACCAGCCCAAACCATTGCTTACAATTATGTTCATCACAATGTCATTGTAACTGTGGATTCCAAGGGTCTACTCACTAAAAGACAATAAAACATTTCAGAAAAAAAAATTGATTGTGTCCTTCCCAAAGAACGAATGGCCTCTGCTGCTAATTTTTTGACTGATACTCAAAAACAACTAATGTCCATTCCTGGGGCATTTACAAGTCTCTTGACTCATCTTCCTCAACTGGTTGGCCTCACTGGAACGGTTTGGTTGATGCGAAAAGGAACAGATATGCTTGATAGTGCTTATGGAGCTGATCAAACCTCCGGCTATTCTGGCCTTCCTATCTCTGAACAGGTCTTTCGAGCTGGTGAAGAAGCTCTTTCCTTTGTCATTAAGCTCAAGTATTGTGCCATTACTGGCTTGGATCAGATTCAATAAATTTTTTTTTCCTCATTTTGCCATCCATGGGTAAACCAAAACGGATCGTGTCTCAAAAAACCACTGATACAATTTGCACGTATGCAGCTACTGTCAATTTGGCAGGTTCGAAAGCCAAATTTGGAACGCATAGCGATTTTGTTGCTTGGTTCAAAAATCATTACAAAAAGAAAATGATCACCAAGGAAAGAACAGCAATGTATGAAAGAAGGGTTGCCAAACTTAAATTCAAAGGTGAAGAGGCCAAGCAAGAACTAAAAAAAATAATCAAGGAATATTGGAAAAATCTATGGGCTCGTCAATATTCTCCAGGTGGTGGTTTAACAGTACAAGCATCTCTTGATGCAATGACGTTCTTTTATGAATGTTCTCCCATTAAAATCGATCTTGACACTGAAAACAAGACACCCAAAGATTTTTCCTTTCTTACCCACGCAACCATTTCCTTGGTTTGCACCGTAAAAGGACAAAATCCATTTTATCATTTGGTTGCAATCAAGGATGGAATGGTGATTGACTCTTGTATTTTGAACGACAATCAAGGAAATACTCTTAATCACAATGGCGTTTATCCATGGAAAGGCAAATTTTATGGATATGAGAAGGTAATCGTTTCTCAAGTAAATGATTATGGTGATAAATAAAAAATAAACAAAATTTTAATTGTTTTTGGCTTTCATGTCAAGGTATCCTATCTACGCCCAAAAGGCCATTGTTGGTGAATCCGAGTGGATCAAACTTTATGGTACCGATGATACCACCTTTACATACAACGATGTCCCTGTTATGGGACAAGGGGGTGGTGTAACTACCCTCAACCCTATTGGTGCTTCCCCCAATGCCAATGGTGCCACGATTGCTGGAAATGTGCTCAACCTTCAACCCGCCTCTGCCGCGTTTGGTGGGGTGGTCACCAACGCCGCGCAGACCCTTGCTGGCGCCAAAACCCTTTCTGCGACCCTTACCCTTGGGGCGGATCTTACACTGGATGCTGCTGCAAAGGTGAATGTTGGTGTAACACCCCTTATTCGATATCCAAATGATTATCTCTTTGTTGGAAAAGGAAGTGGGAATGCTACCCTTAGTGGTTCCGATTGTGTTGGAGTTGGATCAAGAACTTGTCAATCTCTTACTTCTGCTGTTTCTTGTACTGCAGTGGGTGTTGGTGCGGCCTCTGCAGTCACTAGCGGAGCGGAAACCACCGCAATTGGAACAAACTCTTGCCTTGTATTAACTTCAGGAAATCGAAATACTGGATGTGGAGCCTATTCCCTTCGAAATTTGACTACTGGTACAGAAAATACTTGCTTTGGTGCATTTTCAGGTCAAAACTATACTGGAAATGAAACGCTCAATTGTTGTATTGCAAGCGAAGGAGTAGTTGGTGATAACAATACGATTCGTGTTGGAAACACCTTTCATAATCTTTGCTTTATCCGTGGAATTAATGGAGTCACCGTGGCAGGTGCTACTGCAGCTGTGATTAATGCTAGTGGACAATTGGGAACCACAGTTTCTTCTCGAAAACGAAAGCGAGAAATTGAGGCTATTCCAAAGGAAGATTATTATCGCATCCTTGGTATTGAAACCAAACGATTCAAGATGGTTGACGACCGATCGGATGAAGTCTATTATGGTGCGATTGCAGAAGAAGTGGTAGAAAAGATACCAGAAATGGTTGTTTTGGATGATGAAAAAAATCCAGTTTCTATCCAATATGAAAAGTTTATTGCCCCTCTTATTGCTCTTGTACAAGAACAACAAAAACGAATTGATACATTAGAAATGTCAATAAAAACCATATCTTAGGCCTTTCACATGACTCGGAGTTCCCAGACTTTTCATTCTTACGACCCGACAAACCAGTGAACACCTTGTCCCCATGAAAAGAGTTTCTACTACAGATCTTGATCATGAACCCAAGAGAGTAAGAATATTAATTGAACCCATCGATGATCCTTTTGAAAAAAGGCAATTTCCACAATCCGACCTCAAAAATGTTATCCGCCTATTCAAAGACGGAATTCGATGGTTTGAATCCCGCGGTGACTACAAGACAGATATCAAGGTTGAAGCAGATCGTGAAGGTTATCATGTTACTGATTCTATGGTTGAATTGGCCGAATTGGCCATAAAACAAGATGAAGCTTTTGATGCCATGAAAAAAACTCCTCCATCAATTTTGGATCCAAGTCAATTCGATGTAATTCTTTGTACTGCTTATCAAGAAAACCCACATTTGGTTGGGGATGCATTTAACAAAGAACTTTTTCGCAGAATCCGTGATACTTATAAAAACCAACAACTCCAAGAAATGGAATCCGTGATGGATGGATTAACCAAAGTCTGTTGGGGAAGTCATGTAGCTGATATGCTTGCCATGGAAGAATTAGATAGCATAGATTAAATAAAACTTTATTAACCTTGTTTGTGGTATATGTTGATCGTATTTATTCTTGTGCCATTCTTTATGCCAATTTCTCTTGGTGTATTAGCCCCAGGAATGGGTTTTTCATTCCAATAAAATTCAACCCACTTGATTGCGTTGCATTCCTCTTCGGTCATGCGCTTGGCTTCTATTTCACAAAATCGATTAAAGAGGTGTTTCATGGGAAGATCATTGACCATGTAAAAGTCTACTTCAATGTGTTCTGGGTTGACAACAGTAACTTGAATGACGTTTCCAAGGCATATCGTAGTGGATCCTTTTTCCTCATGATTGGTCGTCATTCTCTTGATGTAAATGGACATGCGGGTTTATTTTTTTTATTATCTTGCTGCGAGTCTTGCTCTTTCACCAATATAAGAAGAAAGACCATATCCTGCCAAGGCAAGGCCTCCAATCAAAAGGACAGTTCCACTAATTGCAGGTAAATTGGGAAGAATGACATTTTCCCATAATTTTCGCAATTCTTTGACACAAAAATCAAAGGATTCTTTGAGTAACCCAATCAATTCTGTCCACCAAGTGTCTCCAAAGACTACTGTTAATCCAAAAAATAAGATATGACCCACTTTTGCAACACCTTCATGTCCTTCATATGGAGCTAATATTCCCGTGTCTGGGATTTGATTAAAGACAGGTAATCCTCTGTCATTATGGGTAATGAGTTGACCTGGTTTGATATACTTTTCATTTGCGGCAGCATTAATGTTGGATTCAATCCACAAGAGATAAAACGCCCATTGTACTTCACAAGCTCGTTGCCATGTGGTCTTTGCCAAATGAGTACCAAGCATTTCATTTAATTTGTTGCGATAACTTGGATCTTGAAAGATTCCAGGAGTACGTGGTTTTGGTAGAGGATGTTCTTTCATAAAGTTGAACACATGTTTTATATATTCATATGCTGGCAAGTCGGTGAGTCTCCCACTGGTAGGCTGCATCGCATCGGGAAACGTTGGTAAGATGGAAGCATCATGTACCCAATCAAATCCATCGCCAAATGCAGTTAGATGAGAATCCATCCATCCTTGACGGGTAATGGTCATTTGAGGAGATTCAAATAAGTTGGGGTTGACGATAGATAAACCATAATCGGAAGGGATTATCCAGGTTTCATCAATCACGGTAACAGAGAGGATTTTTCCATCATGGGCCATTTGGGTAACTTCCTTTTGTCCATCCTTTTCCTTTGTAATGGTAGTCGTTCGATCTTCATTGAATGTATGCTTTACTACTTCTCCATTTTGGGTGGTATGAGTGGTTGTTTTGGATAAAATGTCTACATAGGTGGTAACTTTTGTTTTGAAATTATAAATGGTGACACGGTTTGCTCCATCTCTTGTAAATTGTATACTAGGATTTCCATCTGCATCTGGTCTAATTTGGGTTGTATTGGGTTGTAACCATTCAAAGCCTTGTATTGGAATTTCCGCGGGGCTTTGTTCGTTATTTTTCCATCGAATAATGGTAGGACTATGGTGCATCCATTTTGCAGCTGTTCGATAGAGCATAAAAGAGGTAGCAGTACAATAGTCTACATGATGTGAAACTCCAGTTTGTGATAATTCTAAATAATAATACCAAAGGACTTGGGGACAATTATTAAGCAAGTAGGCACGCATTATTTCCCAATGTTTATCCTTTTGGAGCCATGCTTGCATTTGAAGAATTCTCTTTTTGGGAAAGTCTGCTACTGTTGTGGCAGCATTCTCTTGTAAACCCAATCCAAATAATTCTGTAAATTCTGTAGCGTGGTCCAAGAGGAGTTGACTTGGTTTGGGTTGTGTCATAGTTGAACCAATTGGAAAATAAATTTGATGCAATTGAAAGTCATCATGCAATCTGGGAAAGTCCCAAATCATAATTTCTGGGTCTGTCTTTGTGCCATCTCCATACAAGTTGCCTCTAAATTTGTACCACAGGGTAGGAAATGCACATTTCATAGAACCTGCTTTACCCCATGTTTTTAGAACTGATTGTACATTTTTTTGGTTTGTATAATGCATAATGGGATAACAAACAGGGCTTTGATCTTCATTCATCATGATATCAGGGTTGGTGACTTTGACATTTCTAACCTCAAAATCATGAAGAAACTTCTTTATTTTTTTTTCATATTCTGGGGTTGGCTCATAATCATAAATCATTGCATCAAAAAATCGATTGCATACATCATTGCTTACATGTCCATGAAGGATGGTGGCTTGAATAGCAGCGACTAGTCGCATGGTACTAGAATAGGATAATGTCCCCGTCACAGTGTTAAACATATGACGATATCGTAAGGGGGGAAGATTATACTTTTCATCTTTGAGATTATTGGTCTGACTTGTGTTTCTGAGATATGGAATCCCAACTCGATATCCCTTTTTAATGTGTGCCCAGCATTGAAACACCCACTTGGCATAGGGGTTGCGCGATGCGTGAGACTGTTTGATAAATTCTCGGTGTTGGCCTTCTGTTTCACAAAGTTCTTGTTCTGCGTCATGAGGTTTTGGGAAGATTTTTAAAAAAAAGGTTTCAAACGCCTTGTATTCTTTGTTGTTTAGGTCTTCTGGTAAGGTAGAACCTCCAAGTTTGTTGTCATAGAAGGGAGCATTATCATTCTCTACCCTGTAAGTCTTTGCTTCACTCTTGACTTGAGCAACCTTGGCTCCCATGAACTCAAAAAAACAAAAAAAAAGTGTCCATTACAGCATGATTCAATGAACCTCCGAAATGCAGAGCAAGACAAGTGTGTAAATACACATTATGGGATGACAAAAAAATACACCAAGAGTAGGTTTCGAACCTACGACCTTTCGGTTAACAGCCGAACGCTCTGCCGCTGAGCTATCGAGGATTACATGATGGGAATTCGAGGTTCTTTTTATATAGTTAATATCTTTGCTCGTAAAGTACGAAAGGTTCGTCTGTATGAACTCGATAATACAGCTTCATAGACGAATAAACTGATTCATTACGTTCACGAAAAAGGATAATCCCATAGGATTTCCATTGAATTTGTGATCCTACGTGTAATTGTGCCCATCGAGAAAGTACATTTTTTGGTACTAGGACTGACCCTGATTCGGTTTCGTATACATCGGGATGGAATGCAGTTTGTCTAAATACATCTAATGTCAATTCAACACAGTCTTGGTGATTATAAAAGCCATCAAAAATACTATCACTAAAAATAAGATGGTTGTGGTGTATATACATGGAATCAGAACGATACGGAGATGAAAAAGCAACAAACAATTCTTTATTATTCAAAATTCGCCTCAAAATCATCTCGACATGGAATAAAATCAATCTCTGTTGGTTCATTTAGATGCATCTTTTCATCATTTAGCTGTATTATCATGTTTGAATATACATTGCTACTCTGATCATCACAATAAAAAGTAATCTTACAGCACGCATAGACATTTTGTACTTTTTTTAAAAGTAAGGCTTTTGGTACAACAAAGCACTTGGATTTGTATGCATGTTGGTACATTTCTATTTCCAAGTTAAAGTTATTGGCGATCCATTTTGTAATCATGACACAATCTTGTTGGGAATAAATGCCTTGATACAAAGATTCGTCTTGTTGGTCAGACATATGTGTGTTTATCATCCAGAACGTCATCGGAGATTCAAAGTTTAGATAAAGCAAACAATTCTTTATTGATTTAATCTGACCCCTTGACAAATTCAATTACTAGTCCTTCCGTTTCATGACTGTGTGAGAAGAATATATCGGAATATACATCGCTACTACTATCACATATAAAAGTAATCCGAACAGTCGAATTCAATAGTTCTTTTTTCACACTTTGTATAAGCGCGGCTATTGGTACAACAAAGCATTTTGTATCATATTCATGTTTATATGTTTCTATGTCTAGGCCAATTTGGTTGCCGATGCGATTTGTAATCATGACACAGTCTTGTTGGGAATAAATGCCTTGATACAAAGATTCGTCTTGTTTGTTAGACATGTGTCTGTTTATCATCCAGAACGCCATCGGAGATTCAAAGTTTAGATAAAGCAAACAATTCTTTATTGATTACATTTTTACATATTTGGATGCTGGTCCATAGATGGGATGTGTCTTTGGAATTTCTTTGAATTCTGGTATTGTGTCTTCTGTATTGTTATTATGACGGTCAGTCATGGTAAAATAAGGACTTCCTCCTTCAAGCCGGTAAAAGACCAATTTACGGTCGGGTCGATGTAGATGTTTTGAACGGAATTTCGCCAATTCAAAAAGTAATTGTTTAGGGATAAGAAAAGGTTCATATTCTGTGATTTCATGTATTTCTTTTTCGAGTCCCAGACAGGATGCTAAACGGTAGTCCAGCAAGATACAGTCTTCTTGGCTGTAAATACCTTCAAGTATGTTATAAAAATCCTCTGTTTGGGGATCCATGGTTAACTCAACTGATTTTTTTATGCTTTTTAAAACTCCGAAATTATCTCAAGTATATGCACTCATAGTGTTTTGACACTTGCCTAAATAATCCTTCTGCTCATACAATTAGGTAGCAGGAACCATGCTGTAGTGAGGCATATTTTTTTACTTTTTATTTACATGCTCAAGAAAAGTCTTACTGCTTTTGGTCATTCCCAGAAGTGGGAGAAGAAGGTGGATTGTGGTGCATGGCAAAATCATCTTCCAATGTCATACAACTTCCACAGCATCTACTTTTGAATTTGTTGTGTTGGATATTCAAGAGGAATACCTGACCCATCGTACAAATGGCAAGTACGAGCTGGACAATCTGAAGCCAATCAGCCATTCAAAAATGAATTTGCATGAAAAATTATGCCATCAAACAAAGCCGTTCCATGTACTATCACGTGGGTCGTGAGTCCTTATAGTTCAAAATAAAAACCTTTTTATTTCATTGCATTGCATGACAAGCTCACCAACCACTCGTCCTTCTGGTGCTGGCATTGGCAAAAAAGTAGTTTTCACCAAAGATGGCCCTCGCTTGGCTCCCCAAGATATTGTCAAGAAACCTTCTCTCGAGCGCAAGCCAAGCATGATGGACCTCAAAGCCAGTACAGTGATTAAACCAAACCCACCCCCACGAAAAGCAGTTTCTCCTCCCCCTGCTCCTCCTGTGGAAACCCCATTACCCCCAACCCAACCCAGCACCCCAGTTCCTGAGTCTTCTGAAGATTGTGCCGTCTGTCCACCCAAACCCAAAAAGAGAAAGCGAACCCCTCCTACTCCTTCCCCATACGACCCAAAGATATGTAAATGTCTTGTTCTCAAGAATGTGGACAATGACGGCCTAGAACGACTCTTGGATGTTATGCTTTCTGAAGTTTCTGAAATGCAAGAAGAAGAATCTGGGGACGCTTCCATGCAAGATATCGATATTGTGGAGGTTCCCATGGCTGAAGTTCGATTCCTCTTGTCTGATGAACAAAAGCGAGAAAACAAGACACGTTATCGTGAAGAATATGGCAAACGACCGGAAGTGATTGAAAAACGAAGACAAAAAGAATCCGATCCAGATACAAAGGCCAAACGTGATTCCTATCAAAAGCAACCCAATGTTCAAAAGCAAAAAAAGATTCGCACCCAAGTCCGTCAAAAGGTCTTGAGACGACTCAAAAAGGAAGATCCAGAAAAGTACAAGGAATTTGAGATTGAAGTACTCCAAACCTTGGTTGGTGATGATGAAGATGTTAAGGAACCATCTGCAAAACGCCAAAAGAAGGATTCCGCAATGGATGTAGAAGTAGCATAAATAAAAAAACAAACATTTGTGACAATATCATGGCAGAACATCCGGATATATTATTGTTTCAGAAATGCAAGAAATTCGGGAAGGATGTTGTGGAAGAGTTGCTTGCCACTGCTTCCCCGGAAGTCATACAAGACTGGCAACATGCCTTGCAGCTTACCAAAACCTTTTATGATGTTGATGGTCTCATTGCCAAGGCAAGGGTTGAAGAGGAAAGCCTAAATTTAGATAGATTATTGGAAAATACAACCATTTGGGAATGTATGCTTTTTCAATATCGTATCATGTTAAAGAGCAACAACCTGACAGAGGCCCAACGATACACCTTAAACATGCTTATAGAAGCTGCAATTCCATTGGTACAGGATGTTAAAGTCCGAAATAAAAAGTAACAAACCATCGTGTTTTGTGTCATGGAAGTGGAAAAGCAGCAAGATCCAACGGCAGAGCAGAGCTATGAAATTGGTCTCTTTTTTGGAAAAAAGTTTGAAAACGGAAAATACACTCAATTCTTTCACGATGTGATTCATGCTTTTAAAATCACAGAAGAGAAATTTCCAGAGTTTAAGGATAGAATGTTGAATGCTGGAGCCTGCTTTTGTAAAAAGATTACAATGCATTATATTCATGGTCAACAAGAATTTGCTCAAGGCTTAGTGTGTTGGGGTAAAGCATTGTTACAATGCTCCAACGAGTTGGATGACAGTGACAAGAATTTTCTCGACGAGATGATTACACGAATGACAAGGTTGATTCAGCTCCCTGATACAACCAAAGAATGTAAAGGATAAAGAAGAGTCTCTCATCTCTTCTATCCCAACACTTGTCCTTGAATAAAAAAAAGTAAACATTTGGCTTTGTAAAACCAACATGGAAGGCACGGTGCAAAAAACAGAGGTCATTCAAGAAGATGCAGCATCAAAAGCAGCTCGCCAAGAAGCAGCCAAGGCCAATCTAGCCAAAGGTAGAGAGAAGAGAAAACGGCAAATGTTGGAAAGAAAAGAAAAATATGACAGGGAATTAATTGCTCGTACCATTGCGACGGTGATTCCACCCACTCCTACTCTCGTAAATCCCATGAATCCTTTTTTAAAACCTAATGCCGTGGAAAGCCCTTCTATCCCATTACGCGAACATGAACCAAAAACAACCTTGACAAAATATGAACCCGAACAAGAAAACATGGACGTGGAAGAGGACGAATCAAAAAATTTCTCCACTGACGAATCCGAAGAAGAAGAACGTCCTCCAAAACGAAAACGATTCAATGTCGACCCTTCTTATTCTCTTGTTTCTCCTTTTGGTACTCTTGATCCTCTTACACCAGAACCAAAAAGTCGTTATTCCAATATGGCTTATGCTGTGGGTAAAACTGGGATATTGGCTGGCTCTACTCTGGTTTTTTTTGTTTTACAATATATTACAAGTTGGGGGGTATCTAAAGTCACTAACCGTATCGAACAATTCTTTGGTTCAAGACTATGTGACAAACAAAAAGAACCCATCCCCAGTCCCAAACCGCACCAAGACCTTCCAGCCGTAAACGGGGAGGATGAAAAAAAAAATGACTTTCCCTATTCATTACGATAAAACCAGGCGTCCATGGAAGAATATGAAGAGGATTCTTCGGAAGGTTTTGGCGAGTATGATCAAAAAGAAGAACAACCCTTTACGGGAACTGTAACTGATTTGAATAAACCAAAAGCACTTTTACAGGAATATCACGAAAAGAAAATCCAAGAAGAAGCCGCAGAACAAAGGGAACGAGAATTTATCGAATCTCGAATTCGGACCATTGTTTTGTCTCATCCAAAGATTGAAATTGGAAAGCCTTCTGCTCTACAAGAAAAGTTGTCGGAGATGACAATAGCGCAATTACGATACACACTACGTTCCGCAGAAGATCAAATTGGTGTTGGATCTTATGGTACAGAAAAGGCCGTATTACACTTGCTGGATTATGCTTTGCAAACTACCCTTGGAAAAACCTTCAAACCTGAAGTCTATGAAGATTGTCGATTATTAACATCTATTCAACGCGTCATGCCTGCCATGTCTTCGTATCTCCAAGATCCATTACATGCTGCCGTCACGGTATTACAATCTATTGTCAATCTGTCCCAAGACATTGCTCCTCTTAGTGTTGAAACGATTGTCTTGTCTGATGTCAATAAAAAGACAGATTCAGTTTACGTTTATTTCTAAAAGCATACCATGTTTAACAACGGTTGAAATCTGATGAGCAGGGTAATGACGCAAAATACTTTCTCTAATATCACGATAATCTTTCAATGTAATCACAGCCATATCATCTCTTGGTAGATAAGGGGGGAAACATACTTGGAGGGCCACTGCAATAGTGTAGGTAGGAGCCCATTGTTTGAGTACGGATTTAGATACGCAAATGACCGGTTTATCCACACCACCAATGGATACGTAAAGAATGCCAATAGGATTAAAGGGAGAGAGACGATTAGCCATGTACTTTATTAAATACGCATAAATCTCCTATCCCGTAAATGTCCATGAAACACCACGTGGATTACTCCGTCATTTCGATTTCGTACAAGGACGGGTGATGTAAATTCAATTCCACAAAGAAATAAAACATCTACAGCAATTGGTATACTACAACAAGCATGGTAATTGGGATACGGCCAGAGATTATATGCATTCCAATGAGTAGAATAAAGCGGAGCATTAATTAATCGTTGGATAAACCGACATGCATATTCACAGCAGCTAACCTCTTTGGATAGAACATAACGCAAAAAATGAGAAAAGTCTACCATTCCAGAAAGTTTCCCTTCTCGTTGAGATTTACATTCCGGGCATGCAGAGGTTTGAAAAAACTCTTGATAAATTTCTTTGCGTAACCTTTGATGTGTCATGAGTCGGAATAGAATGAAATAAAAAGGAGAAACTCCGGTTTATTAAGCAGACAAGGCGTGATCACTCTCATCTTCGGTTTCTTCATTGGGATGTAGATACCAACTAGATGGATAATCTGGATTGGGAAAAGAGGATATTTTGGAGTTTTTTCTATCTTTTGGTATCATAAGGAAATGTTTCATGGTTCCATCCTTTTTTACAAGACTTGGATGTGGCATAAACAGTGCAGTATAATAACGAGTAATGGTATACAACATCATTTTGACCTCGTCCATAGGCAATGGTTGACGAGACATGAGTCCCATGACGTGACCCAAAGTACTCTGAAGTAGACGCTTATGGAGTTGACCTTCAAAGGTCGCATAAGGTACAAGATAGTTTCTCAGCCACCATCTCTCGTCTTTGAGCTTGTTGTTGTAATACGTTTCACATGAAATGAATCCCAATACCAAAGCATCCTGATATGTTATACAGACGGGAGGAGGGGTTGTGTCCATTTTCTTTTACAAAACTCCGAAACTCCTTAAAAGTCACATGATTCAATTTTGGTAAAAAGGAACATGAAGAGACAACGCATCACAACCACCTCAGAAGCCGTAGAACAGCCTTTGAAGGTTAGAACGAAACGAATCAACCCCATAAAATCATTTAAACAAGACGAATGGAAACTCTGCAAAAATTGTCATGAGATATTTCACAACTCTTTTTGTATGTGTCGTTGCAAAACCTTGGGGAATACCCCAATATTGGTCAGCTGTAACCTCCATTATGCCTATTTCCATGCAGGTCGATTACGTAGTCTTTACACTCTCTTGGATACACCAATGCCACAAAAAATGTCTGATACATACAAGTTTATGGAAATAAGCAAAATTCCGTTGGCATTACATATGATTCAGACCATTCTTTGTGAGTCTCATCCACTCACTCAAGAACTCATGAATCTAATTCATTCCTACTATTATCCGATCTTTACCATAAAATTTCAAGGTTTTGTAGAACGTGAGGTTGAAAAAAAATAAACATTTCCTTACCATGAAGCGTCGACGAGCACAGGACGATTGGGATCTGTATCCACCAACTACCAATGCTTTTAAGAAACCTGTGGCAAAAAAGGCAAAAAAGAGGGAATCCTTGGGGAATGCAGTCCACCTTATACAACACCCAACCAGAATCTTTGTAGTAGGTCGTTCTCAGATGGGAAAGACGACACTTGCCGTTCGTGTCATTCAAGAACGATTCGCAACCATGGATCGTTATATTGCCATATGCCCATCTTTTCATCAAGCAATCTTTGATCCGATCCGAGCATGGTTCAAAAAGGAAGATATTTATGAAACACTGAAACCAAAGACCTTTGGCAAAATTTTTGAAGATATTAAACGATTCAATCGTTATGCAAGAGAAAGAGGACAACGGGAACCAAGAACCTTTATCCTGATTGATGATATGGCTGGTTCGAATGCTATTCATGGCGCTGGAAAGGGAGACTTTGCCCAGTTTGCTAACCAAGTTACACATTGGGGGTGTTCAGAAATGGTTATTTCCCAAGATCCAAAACGAGTCGATCCAAGTTTCCGAAAAAACTGTGAAAACTTTATCATCTTTCCAAGTGAAGCAAAATATGATATGCAATGGTTGGAAGAAAGTTTTAATTCTCGAGTCTTGAATAACCATCATGACTTTTCGGATATTGTCTATCAAGCATGGTCAGCAGGAAAGGGACACTCAGAAATTGGTAAACACTTTTTATTCATAAACTCTCAACCAAGAACATTATCCAAATTCTTTTCTGATTTTGATAACCAAGTAGAAAGTAAATAAAATAATACTAGACATTTTGCCAATACCAATGCTAGTGCTCAACCTTATACAATTTCTCAAAACCCAAACATCCAAAATACCAAAAAAGCCAAAACCCAGGACAAATAGACCACAATCGCGGTCCGTAAAGGAATAATAGACACCAATTATCAGGAGGCTGATTAATACACCAGTATAAGCTCCTTGAAGATATGGAATGAGAAAGGACTGTAGAGGCTCTGGTACAAACATGTCGAGTTTTAGAAATAAAGAACACGTGTACTTTTGCTTTTATCTGTTCTTTTTTTATGTGTTTGTTTATTCAAAATCAATGGTAGAAACCGAGCTCGTTCAGATCAAAAAGATTCTTCTATTGATATGGGTGTTTATCATCGCCCTAGGAGTGACTCTTGTCTACGATAATGATCAACGCCAATCTGAGCCAAGAACCCCTATTCAAATCTTTAACATTCAATTGCTCCTCCCTGAAAACATGACATTCTTGCACACCGTGGAACACGTGAGCTGGAATGCATGGGGAACAACTCGTGAACCTAACCAAACAGTGCCACTCAAACTTTCCTGAACCTAGACAATTTTTTTAATAAAACATTTTTATTAATCTATATTTTGCATCTTCTTTACATAGTCACCCCAATTTGCTGCAAAACTGTTTCTTTGTAATTCGACCATTAATCGTTTGGCTTCAAAGTTTATTTGATCACACATAAGTAAATAAATCCATTCATTTTTTTCGTCATGAGTCAACTCTTGATGCTGTTCAATCCAATTGGCTTCGCTAAGAGCAATATCCACCATATCATGGTTGTATGGCATACTAAATGGATCATTCTTGAGATAATTGTATTGTTCCACACAAATACACTCAGCATGCCATATACACAGCCCCAAGTAAAAAATGGTAGTGGTAATTAGTCTGGTCTTGTCTTCTTGGAGACGCCGCATCCAATATTGAGCATCAACCTTAGTAAGAAAGTTCTGGCCCAATTCATTCTTCACCATATGGTATACTTCTTCGGGAGTATAAGGAACCGGTAAATCATCTTCAGGTTCTATCGCAACAGGATAGATTTTCTTTGCTTTTTTCACAGATACTTCTTCATCAACAAGAGAGAGTGCAGATCGTTTCATAGTTTAGGTAGCTGAGGTGATGCCTTGACTTTGGAACCAAGACTAAAACTCCGAATCCTTTTATAGTGGCTCGGAGATAAGGTTCAATGAACATAGTATATACATATAAGTACAATCCTAGGACTAACATAAACTCGTTCTCAATTCAGAGTTAAACTCGTGCAACCAACCAAACAGTGCCGTTTTCATGTCAATGGATCCCCCCTACGCTCAACACAAACTCATTCTCGATTCAGAGGTGGTCATAAAACGACCCACCATGAGTCGTCTCAGCCACACAGTGTTTGTTCAAACCTTGCACAACCAAACCATTCCATTACCTAGGCCAATCTCCAATGTAACTTGTCTCAAATTTGAAATGCTCTCTGCGACTAATCTCACTACCTCTGGAAGTATTTTTTGGCTCACTTGTCCAGAGGCCAATCGAACCAATGCCAATTATACTTCCATCTTTAGAGAAGAACAAGCTGCCGTTTGGATGGAAACAAGTCCCCTCTGGACCGAACGAGTCAATCAATTGGAACCTTATTGGTTATTTATTGAAACTGGAAATCCAAGTTCTATGGATATTGTATCGTTTCCTATTCATCTCAAGTCAGATGGAGCCATACCTCCTGGATTTAGTATCTTGTGGCGAGTATCTTGGCAAATTGCAGGACCTGATAATTTATTAGCTCCTTATTAAAAAATATCACCCATTGCAAAGTCTTCATCGAAACCTATCTGTTCCATGAACTGCTGAGCAAAGGGATGCACTTTGGATACGGGAATAGACTTAGTTGGTTTAAAGTTTTTTAGTTCATCTTGGAGTATAAGTTGTGTAGGAGAGACATTGTTGGCTGCATCTGAAATTATAGTTCGAAGGGCTGCTTCGTCAAGTGCAAAAGCTGGTTGTTTTTTGGATGTATGTTCCTCTTCCATTTCTTTGAGATCTAATTTCGCAATCATGACATTTCCTTGATGGCGGGTAGAACGTTGCTTGGCTTGAACCTTTCCAACGATGTCCATTACTTCTTTAGCTGCTTTAGCTACTTTACCAGTGTTTAGTCTGATTCGTTTCTCCGAATATTGAAAAGAATCGTCTCGTTTTCGTTTGGATCGTTCGATTTCCATGACTTTTTCGGATTGCTGCATTTTTTCTCTCAACATAGCCTTTTCTTCTTCTAATATCTTTTTTGTTGACACTTTTTGTTCATTGATACGTTTAGATTCTTCCTTTAATGCACGTTCTGCTTGCTTCTCAAGTGCCTCTTTGACGGCTTTTGCGACTTTTTCTTCTGTTTCTACAGCAGATGCTGCTTGCATGTCTTGAAATGCTTGTTGTTTCAAGAGAAACTCTTCTTTTTCTTTTTCAAAGTTCATAATATCGGTCATTAATTTTGTTTGATTTTCTTGTAATGCCGCATTGGATGCAGTGTATTGTTCCATCTTTTTATCGTATTCATCGCGCGATTCCATGTATTTTTTTCCAGCTTCTGTCAGGGCGGTTTCCCTCAAGCCCAAATTTCGTAGCTTTTCTGCAAATGATTCCTCATTCGCTTTGGTAATTTCAGCAGCCTGTTGTAAGCTGTCTATGATACCCTGTAGTCTTTGATTTTCAGTTTGGCTATTCAAATACTGTTGATTTAATGTCAAAATCTGTGCATTCAATGTTTTGGTATTTTCTTCCATTTTTTGTTCCAATTCAGTAATTTTAGATTGATAGGCTTCATGACTAGCTTGAAGTACTTTATGTTTTTCGTCATTTATGGTTGTAATTTGTTGATTTAATTCTTTTATAGCATTACTCTTCTTTTCCTTCAATTTCTGAATTTTTTGCCTTAACTCCAATTCCATTCGATTTTTTTCATCTTGGATAGACGTCATTGTTTTGTTCATTTCATCTACTTTACTTTTCAATGACGTGTTTAGGGAGATCGCCTGTTGTGTAACACTTTCCAATTCTTTTTCCTTTTGATTCAATCTAGTTTCCAAATTATTGATTATAATACTATGTTGATGTACAGCTGAATGCGTCTCAGTTTCAAAATTTCGTTCTTGCGTTTGTATCTTATTTTCTAATTCATGGATACGCTTTGCAGCATTCAGGAGTTTAGATTGTTCCTCAGGACTTAAGCTTCTATAGGTTTGTTTATAACGTTCATGTAATGCTTCAATTTCTTTTCTGTGTGCTGCCACAAGTTCTTCTTTTGTAGTTTCATGGGTTTTGTTCGTTTGTTTTAACTTCTGAGCCAAAACTTTAAACTTTTCAATTTCAAGATTCTTCGCTTCAATTGCTTCTTTTAACTTTAATGCATGTTCACCTTGTTCTTTGTGATATTGTAAAAAACCAGCCTTGACTGCTTCATAATCCTTTGCCATTTTCATGTATTTGTCATTTCCTTCAATCGGATATTCCGCAAATGACGTCTTGATTGTTTGTTCGTAATTCTTAACTTGTTGTTGATACATTTCAAACTCGCCAGTTTTTTTAACCAACTCTGCAGCCTTTGCTGTCAATTCGTTGTTTAAATTGGTAATGGTGTTTTTACTTTCTTCGGCTTCTTGTCGTATCTTATCATACTCTAATGTGTAACGATTCATCTCGGATTCATAATGTCCATTAATACTTATAATTTCATTTTTCAATCGTTCCCTCTCCAGATCAATCTGTGCAGATTGTTCAATGACAGTGGTATTATTCTTAAGCAATTCCTGGAGTGTTTTACATTTTGCCTCCAATTCAATAATACTTGTTTTATGAGATTCTTGTATCGCTAGTTGCTTGTGTTGGAATTCATATTCTTGGTTTATAACTCGTTGTTGTTCCATGTAAAGATCAGCTTCAAGCCTTTCTCGTTCTCTTTGTGATTTTTCTAGGTTGTTGATTGCTTCTTGACACGAGGCTCGACTAGTGGCCATTATAGTACTCATGTTAGAATTCTGTTCCAGTAACAAAGCATAATCACGCTTCATCTTATTGAGTTCATCTTCCAACTGAGAAGAGTGTTGTCTAGATTCTATGCCTGATTGTGTAGCTTTTAACGTGATATCATGCACAGTTTTGCGTAATAGCTTAAGATTGTCTTCGTAATCTGCTATCTCCTTCTTTGCCAATGCAAGATCTTTAACAGCCAAGCTATTGCTTGCGAGTAACAATTCCAACTCGTTGGACTTTTTTGTAAATTGTTCCTTGATACTTGTTATTTCTTTACTCTTTTTGATATTTTCACCCAAGGCTTTTTTCAAGTCCAATTCCTTATCTTTATAGCGCTTCTGTAATGTTGTATAGTCTTGTTTGGCCTTTTCAATCTCTCGATTTACAACATTAACACTACTATTCAATTCCATGAGTTGATTATTTTGTCTAGCGCTATTATATAGTCCATTTAATCGGATGTTTTCTGCTTGAAGGTGTATCAACTCTTGTGTCTTTGCATTTAATTCCTTCTTTACATCATTTAAACTGTTATTACAAGTTTCTACTTGAGTAGATAATTGATGAATAGTAAGATTTTTTTTTCCAATTTCTTGCTTCAGTTTAAACATTTCAGTGCTTTTAACAATCAAAGCACGACTGTTTGTAATATTTAGTACATTCAATCCAACCTTTACTTTTTGTAAATTAACGTCAATGGATGTATCCACTTTAGGTTCGGGAATGGATTTAGTAGAAGTCAACGCAATCACCGCAGTATTTTTGATAACAGTAGGTAAGGTTTTTACTGCCTAAAAAGGCATTAGTTTATTGAGAAATGTTGGTTTGTACTTGTTGTGACGCCATGGGTACGGTTGGTACATCGGATATAACACTGGTGAGTTGGTTCACATCAAGATCCATCATGTTGCCATATTTGGTTCGTTTTCTACCAGTAATAGCCGTCAACCACGCACATTTTGTTCTTTTTCCATTGCCGAGCATCGTGTTTTTCCTCGATTCGGAACACCAGTACTTTTGAGCAGTCCCCTTTCCGTACATTCTGGGCTTCTTGTACTTTTTGTATCTCTTGGAGTAGGGTTCGGTACCAGGTTTACGATACATCGCATCATGGGCTTTTTGTTTTTCGGTACGACAATTACCCCGTCTTGTCGCACCATTCTTGTAGCTTTTTTTTTAAGCAGCACCCTTCTTTGGTTTTGTCTTGTGGAGCAATGAAACAAAAAAAAAGAAAATTCTTTATTGATTCAACATCTTTTTGACTCGTCTCGCTTTGGCCAGGTTCTTGACTTGATTTTTATACAAGGCTTTGCGTTTTTGGGCCCTTGTCATGCTACAATACCCTTTAATACCGCATTTGCACTTTTTTTTCTGTCCCTTTTTGGAAGAGTGTGGCATTTTGTACAGCAAAACTTTTTTTTGATTTTTATTTCAAATTAAGTAGGCCAGGATTTTTTCTACCCTTTGGAGCATAGAGTTGCCTGGTAGGTCCAAACATTTCATAAAATGCTTCATCTGGTTCAACCCTAGCCATATACTCATCATACCAATCATCAAAATCGTTCACTTCATCGGGTCTTGGTTCAACGCGTACTCCGCCTTTTTTGTAGTGAATTCTGATCTTCTTTGGGGCAGGTGGTAGAACGGGTGGGAGAATATCATCCAATAACAAATCGGCCATGCTCATGTCCATATGGTCATCATAACCTAATCTTGGTCTTGGTTCAACACGAGATTTGCCAGGTTGTGCTTTTCGAGTGGCTCGTAATGCTTTGAGTTTAGGTTTTACCCTTTTTGCAATAGTCTTGGTCATCTCATCCCATTCCTTTGTTCTAAACATCCTTTTCACACCTTCTGGTCCATTTCTTGCCTTGTTCCTTCTTGTTCGTATTCCTTTACGATACGTTGCACAAGCATTCTTCTTTGTCACTCTTCCTGCAATTACGGCCATCTTATTACGATTTTCGGGAGTACATAATTTACTTGGTCCACCAACTTTTCGATTCAAAATGAATTTGACTGTCTGTCGTATCCATTTTCTTTTTGCCTTTTCCTTCACAGACAACTTCTTTCGTCCCATGAGAAAGAGAATGATTTTTTTTTTATTAAAAACAAATCGTAAATTACCGACTCTTTGGTCGACCAAGCTTAACCCATGCTCTGTAGTTTGCCTCTCTGAGCATACGATCCCATTGTTTTTTTGTAAAAATCTTACCAGCTTTTCGTTTTACTGCATTTGCTCGACGTGTTCTAATCATTTTTCGGTAAGATGCACATTCTTTCTTTTTTTTTTT
>RRZU012088593.1_pt1 | contig 29241 bp, 23 predicted proteins | sample 2165561 | NCBI WGS metagenome assembly RRZU01 (sample SAMN10456909, study PRJNA506462) | wastewater metagenome | isolation source: wastewater sludge | place: USA: Moscow, Idaho | reverse complement strand
GGCACCTTTGAAGAAACTTTTGATCTCTGCTACCAGTGCGAAGGGATTTGCGGTTCCGGCGTGCCCTCCTGCACCCACTGCAACACAGATCAACCCGTCAACACCTGCTTCTGCCGCTTTCTCGGCATGGCGTTTTTTGATAATGTCATGAAAAACGAGTCCGCCGTAGCCGTGTACTGCATCCACCAGTTCTTTTACCGCTCCAAGGGATGTAATGACCAGTGGAACTTTGTATTTTACGCATAATTCCAAATCGGGCATCACACGGGGGTTGGTTTTGTTCACGATGATGTTTACACCAAAGGGTGCGGGTTTTATGCCGGTTTCCTGTTCGAACTTTTCCAATTCTGATGTCACTTCCCGGAGCATCTCTTCGAATGCTTCGCTTGTTCTGCCATTCAATGCGGGAAAGGTGCCTACAATACCGTTTTTACAGCATTCGATCACCAATTTGGTTCCTGATACAATGAACATCGGCGATGCGACAACTGGTAGACTCAATCTTGATTTTAATTCTTGTATGGTCATAACGTTTTAATTTTTTTTTAAAATAATTTTTTACCGATATTTAAATTAATCCTCCATTCAGGAAGAATATTTTGAAAATGTATTATGTAAATGTACCAAGTATAATATTTTAAAATTTGACATTTTTTTTGTATTTTTTGATTATTTTTAATATTCAAATTAAAATAAACCGATGAGCAATTCCTTGATTTCACCCTATACTGAATTTACAATTACTGAAGGCAAAAAAAGAATAGCCCCCGACTATTATATTACAGAAATACACAGCAAAAATCTTTTGAGAAATTCTTCTATCAGAATGAATGGATATCAGTTTGCTTTTTGCCTCTCCGGCAGTGTAGAGATGAAGGTTTCAGGAGAAGACATTCATTATGGAAAAGGAAGTTTTGGGGCTTTCAGCCCTTATAACACGCTGGAAGCAGATAGCGTATCTGAAGATTTCAGGTGTACGATGGTGATGTTTCAGAAAAGTTTTTTAACCGAAACGCTTAACAATATTTACTTCTTGGAACGCTTTCAAATCCTGCGTAATAAAGGTTTTGCCCATTTGCAACTGACAGAGCCTCAGATGGAACTTTTTGTTGCGAAACTGAACAGAATCAGAAAAGTCTTAGAACTCCACCACCATACATTCAAAAGGGAAATAATACGAAGCGAGATCATTATCCTGCTTTATGAGATTGAAAATGTACTGCTTAGCAACACGGATGATGCCGTTTATGAAACCAAACACATCGGTAAGGTAAAAAAGCTTTCGGATTTCCAGAAACTTTTGGTGGAACATTTCTATAAAGAACGAAAGGTGACGTTCTATGCCAATGCGCTCAATACCTCTATTGCACAACTAAGTAAACTGTTGTTCGACACCACAGGCCGTACAGCCAAAGAACACATTGATGAGATGAGGCTGCTGCAGGCAAAGCACCTGCTAAAAGCCGGAAAATACAATGTATCTGAAGTCGCCTCACTGCTATATTATGATAATATTGAAGAATTCAGCCGTTTTTTTAAAAAGAAAGCGGGCATTAACCCGCTTCGTTTTTCTAAGGGCGAGTAAGCCCGTCCTTATACTTTAATTTTACAGAAAATTTCTTCTCCCCTCCAGATACATTTATTAATGAATTAATCCAATGCAGGCTCATAAGCAGTGATATCTTTTCGCAACCATTCGGGAAGTTCAATAGGCTTCTTCCCGGCGATGTCTATCATTACCTGAACACTTTTGCCTTTGGCGTGAAGGATTTCTGAGCCGTCTCTGGCAGTACTTGTTATCAGGTATTCGATTTCAAAACTTTTTCGACCTATAGAAGAAGTCCGCATTTTGATAGCAGGATCTGCTGCTGATAGCGTCAACTCCTTGTAATAGTCACATTCTATATGGGCAATCACAAACATATATTTTTGCCAGTCCCATTTTTGGCTTACGGCCTGCATATAGTGGCCGCGTCCGATCTGAAAATATTCAAAATAATAAACGTTGTTTACGTGTGCAAGCGGATCCAGATCATTCCATCTGATGCTTAGCGGCATAGAAAATTTGTAGTCGCCAGTATTGATGTTGTTCATTGTTTTTTTTATTTTAACATCTATCTAAACATAGATAGACAAATTTAACAAATAGATTATATAAAAATATAATGGGTATTTTAAAATTATAAATATTCTCTTATCTTGGAGAGTAGCTCAGCGGCATCGTTAGTTGCATTTACACTATTAATCATCTTCCCTTTTTCATCCACAAAGAAAAATTTATCGGGGTGGGTGATCACATATCCCAAATGAGATTCAGGCTTATTTTCGATAATATACCCTGCCGGAAATTTTTTGATGGCCCTGTCAATTTCAGCTTTACTTCCCGTCAGCCCGATAAATTCAGGGAAGAAGGCTTCTGCAAATCGTGCGGCATCTTCCGGAGTGTCGTGCTGCGCATCGACACTGACAAATATCAACCGGACATTTTTTCGTTCTTCGGGACTAAGCTGACGAAATGCAGTTCCCGCTTTGCTCATACTAACCGGGCATACATCGCCACACTTGGTAAAGCCGAAATAGACGAGGTTCATCTTTTTGGGAGCATCGGAAAATTGCCATTTAGTATCTTTGTAATGGAGTGCGAAATTGCCACCGTAAGGAATACTGTCAAAAAACTTCCATACCACACCGCCCATTAAGACTAAGCCGATCAATACGGCAACGAATTTCCACGTGCCTGATCCAGATTCAGGTCGCATCTTATCCATAACCCATTTTTTAACTATTTTTACCCGATAACCTGCCTTTTACATAAGCTCCCGTCATCGCTACGCCTACTCCCACGAACATTGTCATTACCAATATGGTCCAGCTGAGGGCATCTGCACCCAATTCAAAAAAGCTTCTGTTCCATACGCCCCAAACGGGAATTACCGGTTTCCATAAATGTACCTTGGCAAATGCCGAGGCTACAAGCAGCCCGTTCACCATAGTAGCATTGACGGCTGATCTCCTTTTTTTACCCAACAAATAAAGTGCAATAAGCGAGGGCAGGTACACAATGATATTCACAATCCAGACTTCCAGCCCGATGGTGTAATTCCAGCATATAGCCTGACGGATGTGGTCGGCATCGTGGATTACGACCATAGCTATCATAATAAGATTGGCTCGTTTCAATAATAATTTACTTTTTTGGTCTGTCATAATTTTGATTGGTATTTTGATTATTCATTCTCACTATTATTTTAACATCATTTCTATTTTAATTCTCGCTGGAATGGAGAGAATAATGCCCAGTATATAAGTCAGGAAATTTTATTTTAAAAAGTCTTTATCCTTATACGCCGGATTGGGATATTTATAAAAACCTTCGCCAGTGGATGTACCCAACTTACCCAAATCTAGGAATTCTTCTTTGAGCCTCTTCACTGTTAATATCTTTACCGGGTCTTGTGTAGCATCAGCTTTCATTTTTCGAATATTGTAAGCCGTATTGATACCAATAGTATCTATAAATCCAAATGGACCAAACGGTGCTCCGGTAGCTACCATCCAGGTTTTATCAATGATTTGTGGATCTGCCACGCCTTTCCCCCAAAGTTCTAATGCTGCATCCAAAAAGGGCACAAGCAAACTGTTCAGGATATACGCCGGCTGTTCTTTGTATATAGGCAGAGCAACCATCCCAATGGATTTGGCAAAGCTAACCAACAGATCAAAAACGGCCTGATCTGTGCCTGAATGCCCCATAATCTCTGCAGTATTATATTTCCGGATGTCATTAGCAAAATGAAGGGCAATAAATTGATTAGGGCGCCCCGTGTATGGAGCCAAAGTGCTCGGTAACAAGGTTGAAGTGTTGGTTGCAAAAATGGTTTTTTCTGGCGCTACCGCTGCAAGTTTTTCGTAAAATTCCTGTTTTATATGTGGGTTTTCTGGCACTGCCTCTATCAGCAAATCGGCATCTTTTACCGCTTCTGCTAAGTCTGATGAATAGCTTAAATTATTAAAAGCTAATGCCAACTGCTCATCTGTTGCATTCATTTCATTTTTAAACGCTTCGCTTAGAGAGTTGAATTTTGCTTTTGCTTTTTCCAATACTTCATCACTAATATCATAAACGGTTACTTTATAACCGTGAAAGGCCGCCTGAAAAGCGATCTGGTAGCCTAAAACGCCGCTGCCTGCGACTGTTACATTTTTAATTGTCATAATACTTTGATTTAATTATTAATATTTATGCTATTGAATTACAAGTATATTATCCATTACCTTATGCAAATATTTCCTGAACCCATTTATTTGTTCCAAGTGATTCTTTTCCCCTTCCGGGGCGAGAAGCAAGTACATTTTAACCGTACCTAAAAAAGTATAAAATGAAAAAAGTAGCTCCTGATCATTTATCGCAAATAATGGCTTTACCATTTTCTTATATTGCGAGAATACCACCTCCCTTCTTTCCCTTATCAGATCTGACAGGCGTTCTTTATATCCAGAGATGCCATTTATAAACAATACATCAAATCCATATCGGTTCAAAAGAGCCCAGTTAAAAAACTTATCGATAAAAGCATTGAGCTGTTCAGAAGATTTTTTTTGTTTAATTTCCTCGTCCACAAGCGTGACGGTATCAGCAGTAGTACGTTCAACAATGAAGTATAATAATTTTTCTTTTGTCCTGAAATAATAGTGGATCATTGAGCTGTTGCATTCTGCAGCTTTGGCAATGTCCCGGATAGAAACAGCATCAACTCCGCGGGTGAAAAACAACTGCATTGCCGCGGTTTCTATTCTTTTTTCCGTATTATCAGTACCTGAATATTTCATATCTTATCATTTAAGTTGATGCTTTGCTAAATTTCTCCTGTTTCCAATTCTTTTTGCATTCGTCTTAGGTTTTTTCTACTCATCCATAGTTTGCCGGCCCTGTCGATCCGGATTCGTAAAAGCCTATATCTTATTTTACCAAAATGATGGAACAGCACGTAAACCAACATGCCCATTCCCGCCAAAATAATATAGCCGTAAAGCGTTTTATTGGCAGCAAGAACCGCATTCAACTGAATGCTTCTAAGGTTAACTCCGCTGCCCGGACTGAGCAAGGTAACATCGTCCAGATACACCGCAAGATTACCGAGGCTCTGAAGCTGCAACTGATACTGCACCCAGGAAAACAGCGCCGAAAATATCCCAACGGTAATAAAGGTACGCCACACTACAATAATGCCGATTGCCGAGAGCAGTTCCGTCATTCCCAGCTTATCAAAAGTATAATACCAGATCACGATAAACAGCACTCCCATGCCGTAGCCTTTGAAAAACATAGGCAGCAGCCAACTTGCGTAATTAAATTCCGGAACCATAGAAAAGTACATCACGATAACGTACATTAAATATGCTGCAAAACCTGTAAACATCAGCATTCTGATATGCATTGAATGGTTGAACCACTTCATAGAAACCACCGCGCCGATTACCAGTCCCGGAAGCATCATGAGGTTCAGTGAAGCATTCGACAAATGATTATAACCCAAAACGCCGACGGCAAAGATATTCTGGAGCGTGGAGGTTCCTAAATACATCCCAAGAAAAAGGAGCATCAACATCCCATGGCGTACATTGCTTTTGGAAAATGCCTTAAGGGATATAAATGGCCTTTTTATAATTTGCATTCTCAGAATAAATAATAAAAAGGTGACGGAAAAGGCAATGGTAGCCCACTTTATTTTGTCTGATGCAAACCAGGCTTGTTGTTTTCCGAAAGAAAAAATATAGCCCAGAAACATAAAACTGATGACAAAGAGCAGCATCCCTAGCCAATCGATGTAATGTAACGGCACTTTTTTCATAAACCGCTGATTATGCTGAAAAACCACACATATCAATGCTGTTGCAAGGCAAACTGCAGCAATAAGCAGATAAGCGTACTGCCAGCTGTACTCCATCGACAAAGAAGCTACATAATAAGAGGAAACCTGGGTGATCCCAAGAACTCCTGTATAAAACACCGCATAAAACCTTCCGCGGTTGCCATCTGCACTCAAAATAAACATCAGGGGCAGGATTACCTCCATCATTCCTACCATTCTTAAAAAACTGATCAGAAAAGAGGCTCCAATAATGATTTCCGGTTGGTCCGTATTCCCCATTACCACAAACAAAAATGCCATTCCCGTAAGCGTACTCACCAGGATTTCTTTAGTTCGGAAACGGGCTTTCAGCCGTATCACCAGTGGCATGGCCAATCCCATCCCGATAACGCCTGCGTAATAGGCCCACATATAATCTTCTGTAAGCGCACCAGTTGCACCAACCAAAAAGGGTATATTGGATGTATAAACCGCCGTTACTCCGAAAAGTACAATGGATATCACCATTATAAGCAAAAGCATGATGGGCTTGGGAACCCAGCTGTGAAATAATCCCTGATTATATTGGCTCATTGTATTTTCTTTTTTTTAACATTAATCTGTCAGCTGGATGTTCATATTCATCCCTGCTTTCAGCTTTTCAACATTTTCTTTCTTGTTCGCTTCGGTAAATTCAATTCTTACAGGAATACGCTGCTGTACTTTAACAAAATTTCCGGTGGAATTATCAACAGGAACACTAGAATATTTCGCTCCGGTTGCTGCTGAAACGGCTGTAACAACTCCTTCAAATTCCTGTCCGCCCAAGGCGTCTGCCTTCATTTTTATTTTTGAGCCTAGTTTTATTTTAGGCATCTGGGATTCCAGGAAATTGGCGGTTACCCATTTCTGGCCATTCAGTACGATAGTCGCTACCTGTTGCCCGGGTTGCAGAAGCTGGCCTTCATTGATGAGTCTTCTACCCATCACCCCATCGTAAGGTGCGGTAATAACGGTATAGGAAAGATTGAGCCTTGCCATATCCAAAGCCGACTTGGTTCGTTGGATGTCTGCGTCATTCAACCCCAATCTTGTCTGTACTTCCGAAACGGAAAGTTTGGTGGTATTTTTCTGTCCTAATAAGGATTCATAAGCTGCTTTTGTCGCGTCATATTCCGTTTTTACCTGATCATATTGCTGCTGGGTAACGGCCTCTGCTTGCAGTAGATTTTTATAACGTCTTAAATTTTGCTCCACATTCCACAGCCTTGCTTTTGCTCCTTCAATATTGGCATTCATAACCGCTACGTTATTGGAAACGGTATTCACGGAAGACGATGTCATATTTCTTGAAGCGGCTGCCGCCATATATGCTGCTTCGGCCTGCCCTACCTGGGTAAGGATTTCCCTGTTGTCCAAAATAACCAGCGTATCCCCTTTTTTTACCTGTTGGTGCTCTATAAATTTGATTTCTTTGATGTAGGCAGACACTCTGGTATTGATGGGATTGATAAATTCCTCTACCTGTGCAGATTCCGTATAGTCCTTGTCGCCTATATGAAAATATTTGGCAATCAGCCAGTAAAAACAAAGTGCGATCACCACAAAGGTTAATACATTGACGATAACGGCCTTTTTTATCCCTTTTTTAGTGACCGCTTGTTTTGGATTGATTTCGATTCCCGAATCTTGTGCTTTTTTATCTTTCGGCATTTCTGTATTTTCTGTATTTTCCATGTTATAGTGTTCCTGTTGTTTTTATGAGATTATAATATTGGTATAAGACATTGATCTCTGCATTGGCATATTGCAGTTCTGCCTCCAGCTTGGCATTGGTGGCATCGGTCATTTCTGCTTGAATGGCCAGCTGATTTAAATATTTAGCCTCCACGATCCTATAGTTTTCCTGGGCAAGGCGTTGGCTTTCCATCAAGATATTGGCATTTTGTACGGCTTCCTGATATTTGACATAAGCAGCATTTACACCCATTTGAATGTTTTGTTTCATTAAAACCGTGGTCTCTATCAACTGCGTTTTTTGCAAATTGCCGAGTTTTAATTTTTCTTTGTTTTTGTAGAGATTGTCTATATTATAATTTAATGAAAGACCTACTTGCCACGAATTGGAATACATATCCAAAACCGGACTCACGTTGGTTATCGGTCGCTGCATATTGTAGCCACCGATTGCTGAAAGTGCAGGGTATTTGTCGGTATTGATGATCTCTATGTTTTTATCGGCCAGCTCCACATTCTTATTCATGGAAGTCAGCTGAGGATGGCTCTGGTAAGCAAGATCAAAATAATAATTTTTGTCCCCTTCCAGTAATTTTTCCGTAATGCTTTCTGTGGGGATGATGGAGGTATCATCAGGAAGTCCCAATGCTATGGAAAGATTATAATCCAGAATGGCAATATTGTTTTTTACCACAAGGATTGCCTGATCTATATTCTGCAGAGCCAGTTCACCACGAATGACCTCATTTCGGGTAATCATTCCTTGCTTGTAATACTTTCTTACATTCTCCAGGCGAATCTGGGCCAGTTTTCTGTTGTTCTGATAAACTTTTTCCTGATTAATCAATTTGCAAAGATCCAGATAGTTTGAGATGACAAGGAATTTGATAGACTGTTGGTCCTTCACCTCATCCAGTTCCGCAAGCTGCTCGCGGATTCCCATAAGTTCTATTGATTTTTTTACGAGTCCGCCTTTATAAAGTAATTGTGATGCCTGCACAGCATAAGAATTTCCAAAATGCGGCATATCCTTGGTGGTCACCTTTGTGAAGTCTTTGTCCAGAATAAGCACATCACCGATGTACCCCGCAGTGGCGGAAGCGGCGGCATTGGGCAGCTGCTGCAGTTTTGCCACCCTGGTCTGTTGTTCTGCAATTTCTTTGCTTACAGAAGAAATCTTTAATTGCTGGTGATTTTCCAGTGCAAGATTGATTGCCTGAGAGATATTTAATTCTTTCTGAGCCTGGCCAAATACGGACCCGCACGAGAGAAAAATAGAAAATACCGTTAAAAACTGAATGCTCTTTGAACTTTTCATTTGTTCCATTGATTTTATGGGACAAAATTACGGCAGTTCAAAATTCAAACAAATGATTGAATTTCAGTAAAAGATGTTCAAAAACGATATTTCATCACAAAAATTGCTTTCTATACTGTATCGGGCTAATTTTTTGATGTTTTTTAAAGAAATGAGAGAAGGAATAAGAGTCGCTGAACTGTAAATTATCAGCTATTGTATTAATGGATTTTGAGGTTCCGGATAATTGCGCTTTTGCCTCATTGAGAATAAATTCAGAAATGATTTCGTTGGCTGTTTTTCCGTTTTCCTGTTTCAGAACACTGCTTAGATGCCTCATTGATATGCCCAACTTCTGAGCATAAAACTGTACGGATTTATGGGTAAGATAGTGCTCCGAAACCAGCATAATAAAATCATAAACAATCTGTTGCGAACGGCTCATCTTGCCCTGTTGCTCGTAACCGCTAAAAGGAGCAAAACTCATTAAAAAATAGATGATGATCGACAAATAATTCACCCCAATTTCCTGAGAAAACTCTATTTTATCTTGGGATTTGAGGGTTTGGCTCAGAAGTTCTGTATTATCCCACAAAATGGAAAACTCTTCCGGTTTAAGAGGGAAATTTCTGCTCAGTTGTTTTTTAAGGTTGTTGTATAAATTGAGTCGGTTTAATTTCAATGATACTTTTTCGATAAACGACCGATTGTAGGCAATAGAGCGGATTTCTATATCCTTGCTGATTTCCAATAGCTCATAAACCGATTTCATATTGATAAGCACCACCGAATTTTCATGGATTTCTACCACACTGATCTGTTCTTTCAGTATAATTTTTCCTTTTTTAAGAAATAAAATGGCTGATTTTTTCGGTCGATAGGGATGCCCCACAGGAATATGTTCATAAACCTCTTTTTCCGTATAAACCGTTATCGTCTGAAGTTCTGATTCCTGATCGTTCACTATGTTTTCCGTGGTTTTCAATATTTCAGTTTGTTAACATATTATTCAATATTTTCACTACATCAACCCATAATTTATCCTTCATCATTCTTCTGAAAAAACCAAAGTGGTCTATTGTCTTTAAACCCATTTTTTTGGGTTCCAATTTAGTAAAAGAAATTTCTTTTTCGCTTTTTACGTGCTTCCAAAAGACTTTGGTGTTCTTTTCGTTGGAGATGGTATCGTCTATCGTCCAATACGTGTGTATAGGGAATTTATATTTTTTGAATTGTCCGATGGGAACTGTTTTTCCATAAAACTTTTTGTCGAAGAAGTAGTTTTCTTTTTCCAGCCAGTCCCGCCATTCATAAACCACTTTTTTAGGAAGGTTTTCCATAAGCCCAAACTGCTTTCCTTTTACATAACCTGTAATCAGCACACTGAGTGGGGTAAAAATATAAAAATACAGATACGCCTTCATTCGATATTTAAAGGGCATATTGGGATAGTAGCCGGAAGATACCGCAAAATTGATCACTCCCTTAATGTTATCGAGATTGTCCATAAAGCCAACCTGCTGTCCTCCGGCACTATGGGCGACAATTAGAAATGGCAGATCGGGAAATTTTTCGTTTAGATACTTTTTGATCGCGGGCATATCCTTTGTGCCGTAATCGGAAAAGGTAAAGTCACATTCGCCCAAATTTTCCGTTGACGAATTTCCACTTCCCCTGTAATCCCACAAACAGCACAAATAACCACTTTCTGCCAGATAGTTGAGAAATGCCAGATACACCTCCTTTTTTGTTCCCGTACCACAATTAAATTGTATAACCGCTTTAGGTCTTTCAGGAATGAGCAAGATGCCATTCAGCTTTACTCCATCTTCACAAACTGTTTCAAAATTTTCTTTACTGATCATTATCGGACGTTTTTAGGAATTTGACGATCTTGTCCATTACAAAGACTTCTGTTAAAATCTTATAGTGGCCTGTGTTTTCAATTATTTCCAGTTGTGAACCCTTGCAGTTTTCATTCACTAATTCTGCTTGCTTAAGAGGGATTATCTTGTCGTTCCTGTCATGCAGGATCAGGACATTTTTTACAGATATATTTTTGACAAACTCACTAACTGCAATTGTTTGAATTTTTGTTTTTAACTCACGTTCTAGTTTTCGGATCAATGCCTTTTGTGCTTTTTCAGCGATGCCTACTTGAAATGAAATGTATTTTATCCTTTCCAGAAAAGAGTCGGGCGTAGTGATCATTACATATTTGTCGATATCTAAATGCTGTCTTCTGTTCAGTGCATAGGTTGTTACTACGGCCCCGAATGAATGGCTGATGATTTTTTTTGGGCTATACGTTTCTATAATTTGGATAATCAGGTCACTGAACTCCAGCAGATTGGTCTGTCCTTTTGTACTATAGCCGTGAGATGGCCCGTCAAAAGCCAGAACATAATACCCCTCATGCACCAACCTGGTAATAATATCTGCGAAATTTCCTGAATGCCCTTCCCATCCGTGGACTAACAAAATAAGCTCATTTGCCGGATTGCCCCATTTGTATAACTGTATGTCGAATCTCCCAAATCTGATATGTTGCTTCTCGGCTTTATCCAGTACATGCGATTCATGCAATCGTATTTTTTTTAGCTGTGGATTGGTGAGAATCTTATAGGCGTAAAATGCCATTGTCTCGGGAAAAACACGAGATCCATATGCTATGATTTTCTTTTTCATCTTGGACTTTTAATTGATAGTAAGCTCTGCCAGTATCAAGCCTGTCATCTGATCGAACAACTCTTTACTTTTTTCGATTCTGGTTATTTGTATCAATGCCATTAGATTTGCAATGATCATCTTTGCCTTTAAAGGAACATCGGTCATTACCTTAATAGTATTTTGCGAATGTCCCTCTTCCAGGATAGAAGCCGTCCAGGCTATAACTTCATTGGAAAATTTTATAAGCTCTATTCTCAATGGTTCTTCTAATGTATTGATATCGGAAGTTAAGGCACTGACGATACAAACCTTGTCGTCCTGCACCAGCCTTTTATAATAGAGAAAAAGTTTATTGAGCTTCTCAAGGGCATTTTTGTCTTTGGTTTTCTCAATTGTATCCGCCAGGGCTTTTGAGTGGCTCTGGACGATCGATATCCCCAGATCCGTCTTTGTAGGAAAATAATAATGTATAGAAGAGGTCTTGATCCCGATTTCCTCCGAAATGGCTTTGTAGCTAAAAGCATTATAACCCCGTTCAATAAGTAGCTTGTTGGCCGTGCCTATAATTAATTCTTTAGTATTCATATTGATACGGTTATTTTATCATTAATACTGTAACTCTATATATTATAGGATTTAAACTGTTATCAGAATAAAGAGTATCAATTTAAATCTATCTATCTATAGATAGGTAAATGTACAAAATAAATTTTACTAGATCAGTTGAACATGTTTAAAAAGATATCGATGTTTTATAATAGTTAGAATTTAAAGGATTGAAGCGGAAGTCTTGTCAGAAAGTCTGTCTCAATATTTATTGGATAAATCAAGTTGATAGTTGTTAATCTAAAATACTTGCAATTGATTGCCTAAATATTACACTCCTTTTGATATAAACGACTATTCTTTTTGAACAAATGTTGTAAACCAAGGTCGTTTTTCATACGCTTCAATTTCTGCCTAATGTCTAGCAATAAATAGCTGTTTAGATAGAAGACTACTAAATTTCGTCCTCTTCATCCATTTTTTTAAGCAGCCTTTCTCTAAGGCTGTCAAGGAATTTGGTACGGTTTATTTTTCGGGATTTAATTTCCATAAATGTGTGATAAAAGTCGCCTAAATCAACATTAAAAGCACGTTCAATTGTTTTTGCAATAATTTTAATATCTGCATTTCCATTGTCAAGCACACCTTGCGAATGTAGGGCGTAAATCAATTCTATTAATGCTGTTTTGCTCCCTGTCCAATTTAGTTTTGGCTGCTCTGTTGATTTATTTCGGTATACCGTGTTGTGAAGCTGGTCTTCAAGATAGACTTGTATCAGGTTGTTCGCCATAATCTTTGCTACTTTGTAATCGTGCGAAGTGGAAAAACTATGATCTGCCTCAAAATAAAACGTGTCTAAGCTTAGCTTAATATCGTATTTGCTCCTTACAAAGAGTTTTTCGTCAATAAAAGAATTATTGGTTCGGTAGTATTTATAAAAGGAAGATTTATTCAAAACTGATTAAACAAAAAGATGGAGACATTTTATCCCATAATTTCCCGGTTAACAGAGAAAACACTTTTACTGCAAAAGAAGCAGTGAATCTTTTGGAAGGCAGAACGGTAAAAATCGAATTTAACAATCCGAAAACGGAAAAAATAGAACCTGCATTTGCCAAACTGAATTTTAACGAACCCAAAACTGAAAAAGGAAATTATAATTTCCAGAATTTTTACAAAAATTATGGTGTTGATACAGCTCAGATTGTAGAAAAATCCAAACTGATCTTCGATAAGCCGGAATGGAAGGAAAGTACCATAAAATCTTTGGAAAAAGGAAATATTGTCCAGGTAAAATTTGAATTGGACGATAAAGTGGTAGAAGGGAAAGCGGTACTGAATCCGCAATACAAAAATCTGAATCTGTATGATTCCGATATGAACAGAATCAATACCAACAAGCCTTTAGAAGGTTTGGAACAAGACAACAAGCACGAAAAAAATAACGTGAAAGAACAAAGTATTAAACGATAGATAAAATCATTTATTTCCCAGCGGTAAGTCAAATTAATCAGGCTGCCGCTTTTTTAAACCCTATATCTATGAAAAAACTTTTAATACTACCCAGCTTGTTTTTTCTTTTTGTAAGCAATTCCTGCCACAAAGAAATCAAATCTGAAAAAGGAGGAATCGATGTTGTCTCCAATGTCTATTTTGATGTTTCCAAAAATCTGGACAAAATCCAAAGTTTTCATTTGTCAAGCCTTAATTATTCAGGAGATTCCATAATAGAAAGAATTCCGGATGTTGATGCTCCCGAATTAACCCAACAGATTTATTTCATTAATGATTCATTGTGCTATACCATTGAAAATGAAAATCCAGGCAAAATTATTCTGTCAGACATCATAAGGAAACAAAAGCCGCTTCCTGTTGAAAAGAAAAAAGTAGGGACATTGTTTTCTCAGGAAAAAATCCCCAATTACAGAAACAGAAAAAATCTGAGTGATACGGTTTTGTTTAAGAAAAAATACAAACGATTTGAAATCAACTCACCTTGGATGTACACCCGGTTTTACATTTATCCAACGGATACTATTTTACCGTACTCTATTTACAAACACGCGGAAAAGGACTACCACGGAAGGCTCGAAAGGATTGATTCTTACAATAAAAAGACGGACATATTCGTAACGCTTCAATTAATATCAAGAAAAAACTGGGACAGTGAAGCCAGAGAAATTTTTGAATTTAACCACTTCGTAAAAAACACAAAAAAGTGAACAATGAAGAATTTTTTAATGAGATAAACGATGACATTTCTGTAGTTGAAGGAAATAAAAAGGAACTTATTGTTTTCACAAACAGTAAGGATATGCTTTCATTCTTGGAGCTCCTTCAATTGAACAAGCAAGTCAATAATAGAACACTTATAACCCTTAATTCAGATTCAAATAGCAAAAAGTTCCTCAATAGATACCAGAATTATGATGGTAAAATGTTTCTTTGTCTTACCGGGGATAGAACAGGAAATTCGATAACCAGAAAAATTCTAACAGAATTTAATGGCAAAAATATCAAAGACGTTCGTCCTTTGTATGAAATTTCTGAAAATGGGAATCAAGACCTGACCGAATATCTACATAATAAACTCAAGCTTCAAAATAAAAATATTAATTTAGTTGAACCAAAAATTTCTGAAAATGAAAGCAATGCAATTGAATCCGGAAGAACATCCGATTCTCAGCAAGTGGGAAACGGAACACCTGAACACAACTCTGGAGAACTTAGCCCTAAGATCCAATCCAAGCAAAACGGAAGTTACGGAAGCGGACAAGCAGTGGGCAGCAACAATGCTGGAAATGGACTTGCAGGCACAGAGCGGAGCAATTCGGAAAACCGAGACCGAGGAAGAGGATCCTATGACGACTCACAACAGAATAATGTTGGAGAGACTCAACGACGTTCCTTGGGCGGAATCGAACCCGGGAGAATTGTATCCGATAGAGGAAGATCCGATGGAAGAATTACAGAAGGAAGACCTTCCGAGATAAGTGGAAATTCTTCAAACAATGTAGAATTAGATACTTTAATTTCAAAATATAAAGTTCAAAAAATGACCAATTATCAAGTTGCAGAAGTGGTTTCCGCAGCTTGTTTTGTTTCCGAGAATCACAAGGTTATTCTCAAAGAAAGCCTTAAAATTACCGATGATTTAAAAGAGATCTGCAACCAATTCCAAAGTGGCGGAACCGCAAAAGAAGGACGAGGAATTTTAGATGAATATTATACTCAGGATAAAATTGTTGATGCAGTCCGCAATCTAATCAAAGACCATTTCAAAACCCTCAATGAAATTTCGGTTTTAGAACCCAGCGTAGGAACGGGAAATTTCATCTATGCCACTAATGAACTATCTGTAAATTCTAAAATTACAGGATTTGAAATCAACGAGACCACCGCAAAAATTGCCAAAATTCTACATCCCGAGGCGGACATCAATCTTCGTTCATTTGAAACTGAATTTATTGATGATCGAGGTAATAGAAAAGACTCAAAAGATTTTTTAGAAAGATATGATTTGGTCATCGGAAATCCACCTTATGGCGAACATCGAGGATTTTACAAACGATTGGGCGAAGAACCTAAAATTTCAAAATACGAAGATTATTTTGTCAAGCGGTCTTTGGATTCATTAAAACCTAATGGAGTTTTGGCGATGGTACTTCCATCATCTTGGCTGAACCGTCAAAGCAATTTGAAAAATGCCAATATTTTGGAAGGTTTCCGGTTGCCCAGTGGAGCTTTTGCAGGAACACAAATAGGAACCGACATTATCATTCTAAGAAAAAATTCTCAAAATATCTCTACAGATATTTCTAATTATTTCGATTATAACCCAGCAAGAATCTTAGGAGAAACCCGAGAGAAAACCAACCGTTTCGGGCGTTTGGAAAACTATATCCACGGAAATTTAGATGAAGCTTTATTTAAGATAGAACATTTTAAAAACAGGAAAGAAACCGAGCGGATCGGAAATCTGTTTGAAGATTTGTTTTTAGAGGAAGAAGCTAAAGTTGAAAATAAAGTTTCTGTACCTAAAAAAGGGATTGCAGAAATTGAAGATCCTGCGAGGATTGAAAACAAAAACAAAAATAAAAATGAACTCAATGTAACAGAAGCTAAAGAAAAAATTGACCAGGTGCTTTCCAAACTTAATGACATTAAGTTTAAATCTCCCACAATTACGACTGAAATTAGCAAGTATCAAAAACTGCGCGAAGATCTAATCACAAAGCCGACATCGTTTTCTGATGAAAAATTAAAGGAACTTATTGAAAAAAGTGATAGGATAATTTCTATTCACAATACGAGAGCCGAGAAGGAATATCAAGTTCAAACAAAACCGCAACTAAAGAAAGGTATTTTAAAATATCAATTCTCGAAACAGGATCAAATTGTCAATACTTTCTTGCAAAACAGTTCTGATATTACCAAAGAACAAATTGAAGCATTCAGAGATACGTCTTATGACGGCACATTAAATAATCGTGGAAAGCACTATAAATTTGCCAACTTCATTGATGGAAATTGGGTTCACGATTTTTATTACACTGAAGGAAATATTTACGCGAAACTGGAACAATTGGAGCGGGATTTTTGCCGAAGTTCGGCTTCCAATTTTTTAATTAATGATAAAATTGGCGCCGGCACTGCCGGTCAATACGAAAAACAAAAGGCATTATTAGAAAATGTTCTACCAAAAGCGAAATCTTTAGATGAAATTTATATCAGTCCGAACCACGAGTTCGTACACAAATTTGAGTTAGGACAAATAAAAAAAGACCAATATAATCATATTACAAAACGTACCGAATCAGTCATTGTAGATTACAATCTTGCGGAAAAATTCAAAGATTTTGTAGGCACTTTGTCAAGTGAAGCCTTTGCGGGTTCTTCAGCTTGGGAAGTGCGAAGCTTTGTAGATAACGAAACGGTTACAGGAAGCGATAAAGAGAGAAATGCGTTAGTCAGAGAAAGACGAAAAGCTGCTGCGAATGATTTGTTTTACAAGTTTGTTCGGGAAGAACTTTCCGATGATATTAGAAATCGTTTTGTAAAAGAATTCAACAGAAATTACAATAACATCCACGTTCCGGATTATTCTAAATTCCCATTATTTTCAAGAATTTATCTGCATTTCAAAGGTCAGGAATTGCGTTTGACCGAAGTTCAGAAAGCAGGAATCGGAAGACAGACCGCAAAGGGAGTAGGGCTCTTAGCGCACGAAGTGGGTTTTGGTAAAACGCTTTCCGGAATCCTTTCTATGCACGAAGCAATGGAGCGAGGAAATGCGAAAAGACCGATCATCGTAGTTCCGAATGACAGTATTTTGAAACAATGGGTGGAAACGATTTTTGAAACGATTCCCAATGCGAAAGTCAATGTTTTAGGGAATTTAGGGAAAGATTATGATCTCTCAAAATTTGACAACAAAGACGGAGAAATTACCATCGTTACTTATGAAGGTTTTAATAATATCGGGTTTTCATCAGAAATAACCGAAGAACTTTCTTCAAAATTCAGTTACATCTCTGCAAGCGAAATGAAAGGTGTTACCAATACGGAAAGAGAACTCCAAATTGAACTTCAGAAAGAAAAGGAGATCGAGGGAAAAATGAAACGTGGTAAAATCTATGATTGGGAAGATTTTGGATTCGACCATTTGACTTACGACGAAGTTCACAATGCCAATCATATTGTAGGAAAAGTAAAAATTGAGGACCGAAGATTTGCTTCCGATTTCAGAAGTCAAAATCAACAGACTTCCAAATTGGGAATCAATACCTGGATGGCTGCGCAATACATTCAAGACAAAAATGATGGCAGAAATGTAACACTACTTTCCGCAACACCTTTTACTAATAAACCTCTTGAATATTATTCCATATTATCTCTGATCGCCAATAAACGTTTGGAAGAATCCGGTTATTTCAACGTCAATACGTTCTTTGAAACCTTTATGGAAGCGGATAATGATATGGAAATTGATGCAAAAGGTGATGTGAAGTTTAAAGCCAATGTTCGGAGGTTTAAAAATAATTCTTTGTTTCAACAATTACTTTCGGAATTCATTGATATAAAAGGAGAAGAAGACAATCCTGAATTGATTCGTCCCAACAAAATCAACAAAGAGTATAAAATTGAGCAGAATGATCTGACAAAAGAACAATATGACTTGCTCAATGAAAATTTCAGTGAGACTGAAAAGGGAGCAATTCTAACGCATATTCTCAATGCCCGCTTAATTGCAATTTCGCCATATCTATCACCATATTATGATGGTGAAGAACCTTCTGTAAAAGAATTTATAGAAAATTCTCCGAAGCTGAAACAGACGATGGATTTAATTTATCAGAACAAAAAAGATCTTCCCGAATCCGGACAAATCATTTATTCTGAATTAGCTGTTGCTCAATTTCCAAAACTGAAAGAATATCTCATTACAGAAATTGGTTACAAACCCGAAGAAATCGGAATTATTACCGGAGCTACCAGTAAAAATCAAAGAATTGCTGTTCAAAATGATTTTAATGAAGGAACAATAAAAGTAGTTATTGGTAGTGAAGCCATTCAGGAAGGAATGAACCTTCAGGAGAATACAACGGATGTATATATGCATACTTTACCCTACAATTTCACGTCTTTGCGACAGGTCGAAGGACGAGCGTGGAGGCAAGGAAATAAAAACGAAAATGTGAGAATTAATATTATGCTGACCAATGACAGTATTGATGTTTTTATGCTTCAAAAACTGCAATCAAAACAGGCAAGATATTTAGAAGCGATGAAAAAAGGAGCCGATGTTTTGGATATTTCGGACATCAGTACACAAGAACTTAAAACATCCATCATTACCAATCCCGAAACCAGAGCCAACATTGAAATCGAATTAATGAAAAAAAGGATTGAAAGTGAGAAAAATAAGCATCTCGCAGGTAGTGCTTTTGTCTTGAGAAAATACGAAGATGTTTTGAAAGTTCAAGAGTTAGTCACCAAAGCTGAGCATTCATATAATAGAATTGAAGGCTATTCGAAAAATGGCGATGCAAATGCTGAATATTGGGCAACCCAATTACCATCATATCAAAAAACAATTGACCTTCATAAAGCTCAAGTTCAAGAAGTAATTGAAAATCTTGCTGAAAAAGGAGTGAATGTTACAGAAATTGAATTTCAAACAAAAGCTACTGAAGAGAAAATTGCGGAATTGGATAGAAAGTTGGAAGAGCTGCCGGAGATAAAGAATAATTTAATAACTCAATATAAGAATGAAAAAGATGAACAAATGAAAATTAATGAGCAAAGAGATTATGTGAAAGAAAGAGCCCTTGAGAATAAAACTCTTTTTGGCACTAACCAGCTTGAATCAGGAACTATGCATAAAGGAAATCAATTGTTGAAGCAGGAGGGAAAATACGAGCAAAATTTTTCGACATCATCAGGGAGGAAAAGATAAATCAAACTCAGCGACAATCTTTTTCAGAGTGAAAAAGGTGTCTTTGTGTAAGTGATACAAATGGCATACTTCTACCATGCAAAAGATATAGTGGATAGCACGGCCAAAAGAGCTATATAGTGTTAATTACAGAGTTTTCCTTTGTGTTTTCATAGTGTACGGTAACAAAAATATTTCTAAATCTATTTGGTTTGATTTTCCACTTGCCGGAATAATTAATATATTAACACTACCAAACTTAATTTATGATGCATTTTAACTCAGGAAAATCAATTGTTTCACCGACTCAGATACAGTATACTCTATTCAGCGGGGGTGCTTCCAATGAATACAACGATTTCCATCGAGTTGCTTTGAATCTTTTGCGGAGTTTTCCTAAAGATCTCATGCAATTGGAAGACGCAGCTGATTTTTACGATTGGTCTTTTCGTACTGGTCGCAGTACGGGCATTAACTTATACCTTCTCGATTCAAAGCTATTTATAGCTGAAAGGGAATCGAATAGCACTTTCTTCAATGAATACGCCGGATTTTTTAATAAGGATTTAGTAAAGGTCTTTTTGATAGATTGCAATATCAGTAACCATAAGGAGATTGCTCAGCTTGTTGCCGATACTAGCTTTGGGTATTATACGATCATTAATGATCCAAAGGAAGAAAATGCTGCTTTCTATGACGATAAGAATTTCTTTGCAGATGTAGAACAACTGATTAAACTCGTTGAAAGAGATTTGCCGCAAATCAATAATATCTTAAAAAAAGAGTACGGTATTGAAATCGACACGTTTAATTTTCAGACCAACCCCAAATCCGATGAATTGAATCCTTTCTATCCAACAATGTACAGCCATTCTAATTATTTTCTTCTGAACCAGATACTGGCTAACGATTGGGAGAAAAAACATCAGTGGCCCAAAAAAGAGGATATGCCAATGTTCAGTAAGAAAAGAGCGTCAATTCAATTGCAGCAGGCAACAGTAATTGACGGTCTGTCACAAGTTGTCCGTATCAAAGAGCCTGCTTCACTTATAGAACCTCTTTACCCGCCGATGGTCATTATTGCGCCTTTTCATTTCCCAAAGTACAAAAGGATAGCAGCAAAACCCTTTGAAACGAAAAAGCAGAAAATGTTATTTAGAGTGTCCCAGACCGAGCAAAAACTTGACTACACTTTCATTGTGGAAGAAGATACACAGCGCGTTCTTGGACATGATTTAATAGGCAGGACATTAAGTTTTTTGACTGAGAGGTTAAGTATGCTAGACTTTGCTGGATATCTTCACACACAGTTGGCGTACTCACCAATATTTCGCATGCCTATTGTAGGGAAATCTCTCAATATGGACCTGTCACATTTCGAGAATGATTTTTCCACGAGAAAGCATGCTATAAAAAAAATTGAAGCAGTAGGGGAATTGATACGTAAAAAAATGGTGGTTCCTGAATTAAAAGAATATTTAGAGGAGAGAAATGGACAAATTGTTTTTATTTCCGATCCACCCATGGAATGGTTGAGATTGGACAAATATCCGATTTGTCTGACCCATGATATCTGTCGTATACCAGAGTTCAATTTTAGCAGTCTAATCAATAATTTCGTCCATAATCAGCGACTTACATTCCAGATCGCACCGGATATTTTAGAAAGAACACTTATAGTCCATTGCGCTAGTGAAGAAGATGTGGATATGCATCATTTCTTTAATGCAATTGCTGGAATGCAGAAAACGTTGGGCTTTAAAAGTGTATTCTGTAAGACTGTCGACGATATTGAGAGTGCGGTAAAAGAATTTAAACCGCACTTGCTGATTTTTGATTGTCATGGTGATTTCGATAGTAAGGATCTGTCCAGCTTTCTTGTAATCGACAACAAAAATAAGGTGCGATTAACTGGCGAAGATATTATTGCTCGTGGAATAAGCGCACCTCTTGTATTTATATCTGCCTGCAGTACTATGCCAAACTATGGTTACGTGAAATTTTTATCAGATGCCTTTATGCATGCTGGTGCATTCTCTGTTACAGCTACATTTCTTCCGATCATGATGAAAGATGCAGCTGCACTTATTTTACGAATTTTAAGTAACCTGAAGCAACAGGAAAATAAAGTGATCTTTTCAAATTGGCTGGCTTTTATTTCACATACTTTAAGAAGCACGTTGATTTTCGAAACGGTAAGGAAAATACGTCTCAAATACAATATCGATAATGAAATTGATGATGAGAAAATAGCTGATATGCTTTTGAGATTGATGGTTTTTGATACACGAGAAAATGTCTTAGATGAATTGAGGGATTATTTACAAAGTATTATTCCAGAGGCAGATGTGGCATTTGACAATTTAGATCATGAATGGTTGTCCTATACAACGTTGGGGCGTGCAGATCTTATTAAGTTTGAACTTTGGCTGAATAAGCATCAAAAAGTCAATGAACTTAATGGCTAATCTCCAACTTGAATCTCAAATTTTCGTTCAATTTCAGAAAATACTTTTAAAGTTAAAAATATAAGAAATTTGCCCTAACAGAGATCGCTACTTCAGAAATAGGATGTTCTCTTTTTCTGTGTAAAATTAAAAATTCAAGCCAGAGTTTACACTTTGGCCTGAACTTCCATTTAAGATAACTTAAAAAAATTAGCTATCGTCGACCAAATCCTAGCTTTGGTTTTGATAGGTTTAGCGGGTAGTTCTGAAAGAGATTGGTCACACTCAAAGTATTGAGTCTTATGATTCTTATCCTGTACACGACCTACATCGATCTCTTCTTTTGTCCAACGGCCTGCATATTCGACTTTGTTGTTTTTGATCCAGTAATGAGATTGGCATTCAAAATTCCAATTTCCAATAGATGGATGAAGGGAAATAGCTTTACCATTAAAGCTCAGTTTCCAATCCGTGGGCGATATCGGCGTTACAACCTCATTTCCGCAGCCACAGGCGCATCTGTGTATTGCGGTACAGTAATCAAGTGAGATATATAAAATACCTTCTTCAATTTTATGTGGAATAAATTCCACAAACTTATGTTGCAACATCTTCATTAAAAATTTTAGATACACCGATGGAATACGAGCTATGATGTTCATTTTCAAAATCTACATAAATACCACTAAACTTCTTCCATTTCAGAATTGCAAAAATGGCATTTAATGCATTTAATTCAGCAATTTGAATGTTAGTACCATATTCATTATTATCTGAATCTTCAGGAAATATGCGAAGAGGTAAATGATCGTTTTTCTTCTTATTAGCTGAAGTTACCCTTACAGCACCTGTCAGCTTGTCATCAACGATATTGACCCCCAGACCAACATCGCTAAAGGGCACTGTTTTATCCACTAAGTAATCTGTTATTGCTTTCCTTGCACTATTACGGTCTACGCATATGAAAACATAATCCATATGTTCCAATTCAATAAGATTATCTTTTGTAATGTAATAATTGTGAACATGAATGCTTCTGTGCATGTTTGAATAAATCTTATAATAGTATTCTGTCTTTTTCTGTTGTAATTTTAAATCATCAATTGATGCAGCACCAGGAGAACGAAATGCATTATGCTGATCAAAACTGTCACCATCATAAAGATGTATTTCTTTAACAGGGGTTTTCGCGACCAAATCCAAAATATAGGCCCCAGTTCCTCCTAGGCCGATGATTCCGATCTTTTGCTTATCTAATTTTGCATTGATCATTTCAATATTTGCACGGCTTGAATTGGTGTCAATGTATTGAAATATTGTCTCCTGATGACTATCAGGGATAACTTCGAACGTTGTTGCAGTAAGTGATGAATCCATATATTTAGCGGGCGCAGAAATAATCTCAACGTACCTCTTCACTTTTTCATAGTAGTTAGGATAACCATTCTGAGGACGATTTGAAAATGTTCTATTGATTGTTATCTGGTCAGTTAAGATTGTCAACGCGTTATTGTTCTGTATTGAAGTAATAAAAGAACCATCTATCTCACATGGATCATCGCCAATAAAGTGAATTACATGATTGTCCGGGGTAGTTGTTGTCTCATTGCTACTCAAGGTAAGCGTACTTACTAGTACACCATAATGTATTTCTTTATTTTGCGTCACATAAGGTATATGGTGGATAAGTAAATATCCACCACGAACCTCGATTTCATAACCTTCGTCTCTAAGACGTTTAAGGTCGGGACTATGATTTATCAGTAGCTGTGACATCGAAAATCATTTTATTTTTAACACGTACTGCAGAACCTTTAACCATTGTTCCTTCCGGTTTAGGAGACCAACCTCTACTGTAGGTAGCGGTATAGCCTGTGTTAGGATTATTATCATACGAACCAAATGCTAAAACAATAAGTTGTTCAAATGATATAGTTTCATCCTTCCAAATATGCTGGCGAGCATTTACTATAATCATAAACTCAGTTGATTTAGGTTTGGAAAAGAATTTCTCTTTCCCTGGACGAGCTAAATCAACCACTTCATCATCAAATATTTGATCATCTTGCCAGTCTGCATTAATATCCAAGAATATATCTTCATCAGTCGAAATATTACCTAATTCTCTAATTTGAACTCCACGGATGTACTGTTTGTACCAAGTAAACGGTTTGTCGTTTATGAAAAAGTGAAGCTTTTTCTTGACAAAAAAATACTCTGTTTCTGGTCTTGCAAGATTTATCCGTGTAGAATTTTCAATTAGTTCATCTTGATAAGGTTTACTTATGGATAAGAACAATTCTGTTTCTAGCGGTATTCCTGCAAGTTGCTTCAATTCTGCTCCGGTCATATATTGATCGAAGGTTTCATATTGTTTTTCCTCAATTATAAATTTAAGAGGTGTGTTTGGAGCGGGTTTATGTGCTCCGACGTGTAGATTATTTGAATCCATCGTAATTTAATTTAAAATTTTAATTAATAATAACTGATCATTGCCTATCGTTTCAGCAATAAATAGGGCTCTGCCCTGGAAAATCAATACGTAATGTGCAATAGATTTTTTAGACAATTATTACCAGAGCCTACTATCTGGATTCTCCAGTAGAGGTTAAAAATCACGAAAAGCTTGTTTAATTCAAATAAAGGAAGTAGTTTTGAAGTGCGAATAAAAAATTACTATCAATAGCCTTGCAAGGGCTGTTGTTCCTTTAAGGAATCAAGCCAGGTGACTTTTGCCTGGTTTTTTTATTTATTTCTCATTTTATAAAAGTTTCAGCATTTATTTTAATATCCAATTTAAACTCTTGGGACAATTCGAGCTGCTGTTTTAATATCAACAGCTTTAACTCACAGTGATTGAAGCATCTGTCTCATATCATTGAATACAGGTTTTTCTTTAGTTGGGTCTGATATTGTCAAAATAGCAGTAAAAGGCACACCTCCCTTTGGTATAGTTACTCCATCACGCGCTAAATACTCCACATCCAACTTCCATTCGGTAGTCGGTCCTACACCACGAGGGAAGGTTTTTTCGTATACTTTTACTGGACTCCATTTAAAGGAATGTTCAATCAGATCTTTTTCATATAAACTTCCATCCCCTTCATCCGGCGTGTAGATTGCGTTTAAACGTCCTAAATATTTTCCGTTTTTCTGCATCTGACGGAGGGCTGCATCGATATTAATTCGAACAAATTCGGATCCGTATTTATAATCGAATTTCGGAGTACTTACTATTGTGAGTTTTGCATGACCGAGACATTTTCCATTTTGCACCAGGCTTGGTGGCCATGAAAATTTAAAGCTCATCTTATGCCCACTTATTGCCCTATTTGCAAATACTAAAGTGATTGCAGAAGGATCTCCGTTTAATATTTGTTCTGACCCATTAGGTATGCCAAATCCCACTAAATCTTTTGTAACATTTCTCAAGCTTTTGTCATTTAATGATTCGGGTAAAACTGCGTGATGGATTCCCAAAGCGATAAGTGTTTCTCTTGAAACCATTCCTTCTATGTTGTGATCAAGACTCGCTAAAGTTTTTGCCACATTTGGGGCAGCGTAACTCGTTCCGCACCCATCCACAACTGAGCCTTCTGTATTTAATGATAGTAACCCATGGCCTAAGGTAGGATGAGCTGTGCCCGATCCTCCAACATGTGCCAAATCAGGTTTTAGTCCAACCCTAAGCCCTGGTCCTCTACAGCTGTAATTACTCAATGCATAAGGCACAATTCCATCCATGTCTGGAGGATTCAGTGCCGTAACACTTATATTGCGACAGCTTTCAGCAGGTTTTTTGATAACATCATTTCTCGAAGATGCAAGGGTTTTCAGTGCATCAAAATGGTCTTCAGGCCATTCTTTTCTTATATCTCTTGGATGTGTGTTACCAGCTGAGATTACAAAAATAACATCATTTTCCTCCGCTATTTTATCTAAAATTTGTGCTGGCAGACTATAGCCCGATGTTGAAACATGTTCTTCAATATTTAAACTGAAATTGAATATCCGTACACCCGTTCTAGCTTTAAGTTCCTGGACTGCATTTTCCAACTCACTAAAAAATTCCATAGCTTTGGAAAAATAGGTGTCATACCGATCTGCTTTGGGTAATATATCAAGATCTATGATTCTGCATCCATCAATTTCTCGACAAATGGCTTTACCATTTAAGGTTTGGCCCAGTATTGCCAGTCCAGCAATAAAAGTTCCGTGATTTTCATTCTTGTCAGCTGGACTTATTAAGCCCCAACGATCCTCAATCCAATCACCATATATATTTGATACGCCCCCATCGACGATGCAAATCTTTGGATATGTTTCGTCCATATGTACTCCAGGTACCTCATAGGAATCACCTTTTTTCCATACATCACTTACAGTAGCGCTCTGAGTTACGATCGGTGGGAGCGTGATTTTTTTCACTAGCGGGTGGTTACCTAAGAAGTTCAGTAAGCTGTTGTGTCTTTCTAAATCCAGGTCTATCTCTTTTTTCTCCTCAGATTTATTGTTGGAGGAGCTGGCGGAGAAAAATTGGAAAACGGGAAGTGCATTGCTTTTTTCTATTTTGATTCCGTAAATTAATGCGGATCCATCGCCTGAGGTAATTCTGGAGACCAAAATACCTTTACCCAGGTTTTCCAGTCCAGTAATAAATGACTGAAATAGTTCGAATTTATAAACGTTCAGCAAATCCCAGTCTTTTCTAAGGGGAATACTTTCAAAAAGCTCAATGATATATGCCCCTCCAGTCTGTGGCTTTGATAACCATTCAACAGCTTCTTTCGCAGAAAACTTTCTTTTATCACTCGCTGTATAAGGTGTAATTTCCTGAATAGCTCCGACTTCGCTTCTTAATCTTGATGGACTGGGTTCAATTTTTCCATTTTTTTCTTTATATCGTGTTTCTGGCTCAGCCTGTCCAACTTTGAATCGTAAAGTATCAATAATTTCAGGAGTTAATTCAACAAATAATTCACCAAGATCACCTGCACCAACTACAGGCGCAACATCCTTCTTAAACAACTGTGTAGTTGGTCGGTGGCTTTTAGCCAGGGCTGCCTGTTTCAAATTTACCTTTGCAAATGAAACCTTTGCAAAACTGTTGACCATTTGCATATTTTTAATTTCATTGAGCTGATGTTGAAGGTTTTCGCGGTGTTCAACAAATTCTGAATCACTTCCAGCGAAAAAGTCTTTGAAAGAACCACCTCCATTATTTTCCAATGCTTCTATAAAGTCATTAGAATTTAAAACGATTTGAACAGGACTATTTGCCATAACTTATATTTTTTCTGTGTCTTTACTCTTCGATAATTGTTTACTTAGGGATGATGGTGTTATACCAAAAAAAGGAGCAATATCTTTTTGTTTGAACGAATACGTTTTATCATTTAGTAACATATTAATAAATTCTTCATCGCTATGCAACATGATATTTCTTTTAGTTGGTTCAACTCTTCCTGCATTCAGCAACGTGAATTGTTTCATCATATCAATAAAACTGTTGCGTTTATCTAAAACAAATGATCTTTTCAACCATTTTGCTAGCATTTCGGCGTCAGCTCCTGAAGATCCTTCAAGACACCACGCTAAGAACTTTATTTCGCTGTCGTTGTATTCTAATGGAGCTACAAATTTTTTCAGTAAGTGAATCATAACTTCCGGGCTAGGTTTGGGTATTTCGATCTGTATGTCAAACCTTCTCCAAATTGCTGGATCGAGGAGGCTTTCGTGATTAGTAACACCTATCGTAAATCCTTTTTCACGTCTTGTGTCTAGACTTTGTAACAATGTGTTCACAACTCTTTTTACTTCGCCAACTTCTTGCGGATCGTTTCGCAGTTTGGCAATTGCATCAAATTCATCAAGTAAAAGAACGCACTTGTATCGGTTAGCGAAAGCAAATAGGTTTCCAATATTTCGTGATGTTGTGCCCAAATATGAGGACATTAGACCTTCCAATCTGGCTAAAACTACGGGCAATCCTATCTGTTTTGCGATCCATTTGGCTAAATGAGTTTTTCCTGTTCCTGGTGCTCCGTAAATTAAACATGAACTCGCAGGGGTAGCCTCTATTTCTAACAATTTGTCAAATTTGGTCCATTCACTGACTATTGATTGGATCGCTAATTCTATATTCTCTCCAAATAAGGGTTCCTCAGCCGGGAGATCAACTGGGAAAAAAATTTCTGCGAGAGGAGTGGAGGTTTCTTTGTCAACTGGGATTGCAGTTTTTTTTGTTATTTCTTCGCCGCCACTCACAATGAAAGATTTCTGGATTTTACTTGGTGACATATTAGCACTTGATTGTGAAGAAGATAATATACCTTCTAACGATTTAGCCTCTTTACCATGCCCATCTTTTTCTAAACTTTCTATTAATCTATTAATCTGATGTAAAATAGCATCGTTTGGATTTGTAAGAGCAGAACGGCAAAGTGCCTGAATTATACTAAAGTATTTGATCATTGTGGTATCTTCATAAATTTATTACAATACAAATATATGGAATAAATTTCCATAGTTGCAAGTTAAATTTCCAAAAAAGTCATTTAATTTCCAAATTAATTGATTTAATTCCAATTTTATGTTATTTGTTGTGTGTTAAGATACTAAAATCGTGGAGCTTTTGTCAGGATCATTGTAGATAGTATAATTATGTTTCAATTAATAGAAATACCTTAATTTTAACAGGTAAGGTTACTTTTGAGGATGACTCCAATCTAGTATATATTCATGATATCATTGATGATTTGAATTCCCAAATGTTACTTAATTCTGAGTTACGTTTATCCATATCATATAATTTGAGGAAGAAATTTTTATATTTGATACTGTGATGCTTGTAAACGTTTTTTGTCATTGGATGTAAATTTATTTGCAAAAACTAAAAAAAGACATATATTTGCACCAGTAAAAACGACGATCTCTAAATTGTTTAAAAAAGTGACCTATTCGGTGACCTCTTAAACAAGAGAACAATATAAAGCTTATGGATAGGGCTTTTTTGAAAGAATAACAAGTCCCGTCCGGATCGCAACTATTGAAAAAAATAGTTCAAAATGCTTTAAAACGTATGTTTTAAAGCGTTTTTTGTTTTTATATCTGTTAAGTTAAATAATTAGATTTTAGTTAAGTTAAATAATTAAATTTTCATAAAATTAATTCATCGTATAGTTAGAGACCACTTGGCTCAAGATAAAGTCAACAAAATTTTGTTCAGCTGTTTTTCTATTAATGAGTTTGTTT
>RRZU010951955.1_pt1 | contig 29251 bp, 28 predicted proteins | sample 2165561 | NCBI WGS metagenome assembly RRZU01 (sample SAMN10456909, study PRJNA506462) | wastewater metagenome | isolation source: wastewater sludge | place: USA: Moscow, Idaho | reverse complement strand
AATTTCTTCTCTAATAAGTGGAGTAATTTTTGTCAGTTTGTGCATAGTAGTTAGCATTAGTAAATAAAATAACTCTTTTTTGTTCCGAGTGATTTTATGAATTTTTGCTTTCTACACAACCTGATTATATTTTACATATTAGATTTTATAAAATCTAATATAGATAAATGAGATTTCTGAAGTGAATTTGACATATTAATGCAGAAAATGAATTATAATGAAACAAATTGAATAGTTATATGACCTGAATTTTCAAGAATATGTGCTGAGATAATACTTCAAAGGATTGATAAGGATTTATTCTTAAAATTAAAAACCGAACCAAATAATTTGAAGCTCAAAAAAAATTATCAAATATTTAGATATGTAGATGATTATTTTGTATTCTTTAATAAGGATGAAGATTTAGATAAAATAGAAAAAGAATTAAAATATTGTCTATTAGATTATAATCTTCATATAAATAATAATAAAAGAAAAATATATGAAAAACCTATAATTACTGAGATATCAATAGCTAAAGAAAAAATAAAATCTTTGTTTGATGAAGATAAATTATATAAAATAAAAGTATTAAATGAAGATACTTGAGAGGAACTTTTTCAAAATAATACAAATTCAAAAAGTATTATAAATGAATTCAAAATTATTGTAAAAGAATCGTGAGTAAAATATAGTGATATTTTAAATTATTTTTTAGTAGTTATTGAAAAAAATTTAAATCAAACTATAAATAAGTATATATGATTAAATGAAATTAGTAAAAGTGATAAAAGTAAAGATAATTTTATCACATTCATAATTAATATTTTAGATATTATATTTTTTTTCTATTCGACTTCTCCAAAAGTATCATTTACAATTAAAGTAACTATAATTATAAATATAATATTAGCTATATTCAAGAAAAAAAAGAAAGAACTAATTAAATTAACAATAACTGATATCGATTTAATTAAAAAAAGAATATTTGATTGAATTCTGCAAATATTAGATAAACATAACAATGAAAACTTTAAAGAGATTGATTCTATTTATTTATTAAATATTTTACAAGCATTATGAGATAATTATTTGTTAGATAAAGAAAAATTTATTTTTTTATTTAAAAAATTTTATTGAGAAAGTTTAACATATTTTTCTATAATAAGTATTTTATATTATATATGATCAGATACTAAAAAATATGTTGATGTAAAAAAAGACTTATTAAAAAATATTATTAAAAAATTTGCTAAAGAACAAGAAAATATTCAACAAAAAACTGAATTAGTATTATTAATGTTTGATTTAATTAATTGTAGTTATTTAGATCCTGATTTTAAAATAAAAATTATTAATAATTTTCCTTGAATAAAGATGAAACCAATTACTGAAAAACAAGAAATAATCAAATATATAAATGAAAATAATTTGTCTTTTACAAATTGGAAATCAAAAAATAAATTAGATTACATTATTAAAAAGAAAAAAATTGATGTTTACTAAAAATAATTTTTGAATATAATATAATTACCTTAACAAAAGTCACCTTAGAGCAAACATGTAATACTATGAAATTTGATTTTTTAAGACGTTAAATTTAATAATTTTATAGTTTTGTTGTAGATACACACATTTTTAGATATGAAGTAATATATCAAAGGTTTTAAGTGCTGATTTATTCAGATTGGTGCCACTTTAATAAAAAAAAGAGAATTTTCTCTTTTTTTTATTTTAATTTTAAATTTAATAAATCTCTGGGCTTTTAAAAAATAATGACTAAAATATAGTCATTATTTTTTAAACTTTAAAATTATGAAAAATATAGATATAACCTCAGATGTTCACACCACTTTTATTTATAAAAATTTTAAAGATATTTATTGAAGTAATTGAGTTCTTACTCAAAAATGAAAATATCTAATAATAGCATGAGATATAAATGAAGATATTTTAGATTTACAAAAATCACTCGATGATATTATAGATAATACTACTTATGAAAAAATTATTGTGACTTTTGGAAATCATGATTTATGGTATAATACAAATGATTTAGAATTTTTTAATTTAAAAAACTCTATAGAAAAATATGAATTTTTGAAAAGTTATTTGCATAATTATAAATGAAAAATTCACATTTTAGATGTCAAAAATTTTATTATTCCTGAAACTAAACAAGTTATAGTAGGGAATATGTGATGGTATAATTATTCTATCCCAATGCAAGATAAATATTATTTAGAAAAATATTATAAAGCAGATTTTGATAAAATGTCATTTTCATGAGTGAGCTATAATGATAGAATTTATATAAAATTTTCAGATAAAATTACTTCAAATATTGAGTTTGCAACTTATTTAGAAAAAGATCTTATATCAAAACTTGAAGAAGCAAAACAAAAATACCCAGAATATGAAATAATATGAGTTAGTCATATTAAACCATCAAATAAGTTAGAAACAGATTCAAAATATTATCTATCATATACTCCCGAAACTTGGGAAGAAATTATCAAAGATTGAGTAAAATGAATTTCTTCATATAATTTAGAAAAAATATATGGTTGAGCTTTTTATGTTAATGATAATATTTCAAAGTTATATAATAAATACTGAGTGAAAGTATGAATTTATTGACACACTCATTTTTGTTGAGAAAAAGAAGTAAATTGAGTAAAATATATTTCAAATGCTTTTTGATACTATATGAATTAAAAGATTATTGTTTTAATATAATATTTATTGTTACATAAATTTATTTTAAAAAATAACTAAAATAAAAAGAACTTAAATAGTATTATAATAATATTATTTAAGTTCTTTTTCAGATTTTTGAAGCCAAATAGCTTGGTTTATATTTACATCACATTTGTAAAAGTTATTAAGTTAATATAGTTTTTATTGTTAAAAATGATGTGAAATATCTACAATTTTTTATTATTTAGACTTTGAAAAATAATTTTTAATCATAAAATTATTTATGAGCAAATTTTATCTTTCAAATAGTCTAAATTAATAAAATTGTTATTGTATTACGATAATACATAATTCATTATATTAAATAATATATTTTTTATTATTTATATTTATTTTTAATTCAATTTTTTTTAGTAAAATATATTAGTTTATTTTAACTTAATTGAGTTTTTAATTCTAAATATTTATCAAGAATAATTTTTGCTTTTTTAAAAGACATTTTTGATAAACTTTTTTCACTATCAATGTAATTTCATATGCTTCATAATAAATTAGTAGAAATATTTTCACTATGATGAAATGAAAAAACTCAATAAGTATAATAGTCTCTTTTTTCACCATCATCAAATATATGATATCATTCTAATTTTAATATTCATTTTTCTTTTAATATTTTAATCATTTTTGATTTTAAATCATATATATTTTCAATTTGATATTTTAAATCATGCAATCTATTATGCATTTTATTTTTTATCATTTTTTCAAACCCAGATATTCTTCTCCTTGAATAATTATAATTCCAATCGTCATCATCATTATAATAATTTCAAAAATTTCTATCTTCATTATTTCAATATATTTTATCTATTTGTTCTAGTTTTTTATCTCTAATTTTTTTTGCTTCTTTATTACAAACATATAGTGCTTCAACTATTTTATTGTCATCAGTTATCAAGTCTGTTAATTCAGTCTTTTTTCTTATTTTTTTATTTGCTAATTTTATTTCCATTTCTTTTATGTATTTTTTAATAACTTTCATTCAAGGTTTATATAATGTATGAGGATCTCACATTACAGGAGTTGATCAATAGTATTTATTTCTGAAATAATTTGAAGAAAAGAATAAAATAAATCTTTTAACATCTACTCATTTTTTTTCTAAAAAATTAGATATTTTTCTAGGTGTATTTAAATTTATTTTATCTATAAATTCAATAGGATATTTTTCTTTTAAAATTAATAATATATCATTAGTTGAAGTTAAATGTTTGATACTATCTTCATTTGAATGAGTTTTACTAATGGCTCAATCATAATATTCTAATCAATCTAACTCTGTAAAAGATTGATATTTTTTTTGTTCTTTTGTTATTTTTATCATGTTTATGTTTATTTATTAAAAAATAAAATATTTTTAAGAGTATTTTAAATTATATTAATTTTTAATTTTTTTAATATTTTATGTACTAATTAGATCTTTTGATAATGTTTTTTCATTTATAATATTAAAGATATTTGCAATTTCTATGGAAGAAGTAGATATTTTATTATTAAATTCTTTTGCCCATTGAGTATGAATTTTTCTATTATTTCAATTAATATGATCATTATTTTTTATATTTAAAACAATTTTACTTTTAAAATCATTTATATATTTAATTTCTTTTTCAAATTCTACTTGAGTATTTTTTTTATGAATATTTTCATATATTTTATCAAGTTCATCTAATTTGTTTTTTCTACATTTTTCCATAATTTGGTCACATTCATCAATAATATTACTTATTTTATTTCATGTTAATATTTTTTCTAATTTACTATTACTGCATTTTGAATCATCTCAATTTTCTAAATGTTTATTTATTACTTTTATTGCAATTTCATAAAAAGTATGAGGATAATGAGCAATAGGTTTTGATTTATTATTATCTTTAAAACATGATATAACTTCAACAACTTCTATATTTTGTTTTACTAAAAAGTTTTTTATTTTTATAGTTGTATTTAATCACATTTTTTCTAAAAAATCTTCATCATAGTTATCTAATAACTCATCTAATATTTTTTGAGTAGAAGTTAATTTTTTAAAATCATTATATTTTGAAAAAAACATAACAACTTTATCTTTTTCGTTACTTTTGTTTTTATTTTTATGAAAATATAATCATTTAAGATCTTTTATTTTTAATTCTGTTTTCATAATTTTAAAATATTAAAAATTAATATAATTAATTAAAGAATGTAATTGTTGCAACTTTTACATGATATATAATATTTAGAAAATCTATTTTTAAAAAAAGTTATACCGGGAAAAATCGGTATAACTTTTTTCTTTTAAATAAGCAGTTTTTATTTTTTATATTTAAATATATTTTTTATTTTTATAACTTTTGTATAAAAAAATCGGGATATTTCTAATTTTTATTTGAAAAATTATATTTTTTTGCAAATTCCTCATTTGTAAGTAATTCTCAAATAAGTTTAAATCATTTATGTCATGGTGCTATTAAAATTTTGTTTTTAAAAGTTTCATTCTCAATAGATAATTTTTCATTAAAAAAATCTCTAATATAATCTTTTATTGCTCTTAGCTTTTCTGAGCTTGTCTTTTTTTCAATTTTTATTCCTAAATTATTACAAATTTCATCATTTCATAATATTTTTTCTCACTCTTTTATTAATACTCTCATTAATTTATTTGAATTTTCTTTATATGTACGACTAGTAAAAGAAACTTCTTCTATTCATTCTCAAAAAAACAATTCTTTTTTAATATCATAGAAAAGATTTTTATCTAACTTAAATTTAAAATATCTAAAATCATTAGATTTATCAATTAAACTTCAATCACTATTAAAGTATTCGTTCAAATAAAATAATGTTTTTTCTTTAAAATAAGCATTACATTGATCATATGGATTAATTTTTTGAACTTCTATGAAGTATAATTTTGTTTCATCGTCTAAATGTTCTAAATTATCTTTATTAAAATATTTTTGTTGTATTGTATGAGCTTTTAATAATGTTTTTTTAAATTTTTCATCATTGTTTTCAGTAGGCTTTTCACTCCATTCTAAGTTGTTAATTTCAAATACTTTTTTCTCAATATTATATTTTGCTATATATGTTCATTTTGATTTAATTTTTCCAATATATCTAGGATCTATATATTTTTGTTCATTTTCATGAGGTCAAACTATAATAGCTTCAGCTTCATCGATATATCTTTTTCTTGATTCATAAGTTGATTCAAACATTATGTATATTTTATTATTATAGAAATTATTATCTATTTCTTTTGCTACAACACAAGAATAAGTAGGAATTATATCTTTCATATTTATATATAAAATTAATTAATAAATGATTTTATTATATATAAATAACAATAATTTCAATTTTTTATAAAAATAAAAATTATTTTAATATAATGATAGATTGACAGAAAAAAATATTTCTGGATTTAATTAATTTTTTATATAAAATTTATGGAGATAACACTAAATATTGAAGAACAAAAAATAGTATTTTTTTTAGAAGAATTTATAAAAGAAATAAATTCTATTAATGAAAATAATAATATATTTTAAATAGTTATTGTTAGTTTCTTTATTATTGTATAAAAAAGAAAATTTTTAGTATTTAATTATAATTGTATTATGTTTAAAGAAAAAATAAGATTTTTAATCTATATTAGAAAATCAAAAGAAACAGGTAATGTTTCAAAGTCAGTATCATTAGTTGATCAATTTAATAGAATTAAATCAACTCTACAAAATGATTATAATTATAATTTATTAGATGATATTGATTCTAATATTTTGTATGAAATACAAACATTAAAATGACATATATGAAAAGAGAAAGAAGAATTATTTATAAAATTACATAAATATTGATTATTTATTGAGAATAAAAGTGCATTTAAAGCATGAAAAAGAGATCAATTTGATGCAATGGTAGATTTTTCTAAAAAAAATGAATTTGAGTGATTTGTTATATGGAAAGCATCAAGACTTGCAAGAAATAGGGAAGATGCACAAAGAATTTTGAATTTTGCTTTTGATGCAAAAGAAAGATATAATTTCATTTGTTTAGATAAAAGATATCCAAAAACTATTGCTTGAAAAATTGAATTAGAAAAAGACCTAGTTGATGCACATAAGGAATCGATGGAAAAAAGTAGAGATTGAAAATTTAATTATGATGCAACATATAAAATATCAAATAAAATACCAAATAAATTGCCATATTGATATAAAAGAATTTATAATGAATGAAAAATATATGAAATAAAAATAGATGAAGATGCCGCAAAAAACATTAGAAAAATTTTTGATTTATATCTTACAAAAGTTTGTATTTGATACCAAAATGTTGCATTAAAATTAAAAAAAGATGGTAGTCAAAAAATTACTTATGAACCTTTAAGAGATAAATTTGGAGTAGTAAAATCAATAGAAACTGTATCAAGAGATTTTACAAAAAAAGATATTGAAAATATTTTAAATAATCAATTGTATTGATGATATAGAGTTATTAACTATAAAAGATTAACTCATGAAGAAAGAAAAGAATTTGAATTGAGATATCCAAATATGGATTTAACTAAAAATAAGGTTAGTATAGATTATAGTGATTCTTTAAAACTAATTAAGTGATATTATCCTATATTATTAAAAAATAAAAATGATAATTGGGAAGTTGCAAGACATATTTATGATGAAGTTCAAAAAATTAGAAATTGACAATTAACTCAAAAAGAAAAAAAATGATTATCTTCAAAATGAGAAATTTCTTTTGCATATAAAACTCAAAATATGAGGTGTATTTACTGTAATTCATGAATAACTTGAGAACAAAAAACTTGAAGAAAAAGTACTTATAGATGTTGTTGTTTAGATGAAAAAAAATGTAACTGAAAAAATAAATATATTTGAGAAAAAATTATAGAACAACAATTTAAAGAAAATATTTTAAATAAAATTTGAGATAATGATTATTTATTATTAGAAAAATATGTTGATATTGCATTAACTAATTTATGATTATTTAAACAAAATAATAAAAATAATAAAGAAAATGAATTAAAACAAAAACAATTAGAATTAGATAAGATTATAAAAAGAATAGAGGATTTAGCTTTATTGGATGATATTAATATTAGTCTTTTAAATACTTTAGAAACTTTAAAAAATAAAAAAGAAGTTGAGATAAAGGAATTAGAAAAATTAACATTATCAGAAGTAGAAATAACTGATACAAATCTTATAGATACTAAAAAAGTAATAACTCAATTGCAAAGTATTTCAAAAAATTATGATAACTTAACTATGAAGCAAAAAAACTTAGTTTTTAGTAATTTTATTGATAATATAAAGTTTGATTGAGTGAATAAAAGGTTAGATTGGGAGAAATCTGAGATTTCTCATATAGTAAAGGTTTTAATGACTAATGTTCAATATTATGATAAATTTTTACATAAAAATATAAATTCATATTGAACATGAAAAAATCACATAAAAAAGGCATCATCTGATGATGATGCCCGTTTAAAACCATATGGCAAGGAGTGTAGGAATTGAACCTACGTCTACTGGCTTCGGAAACCAGTCACTCTTCGAATTAAGCTAACTCCTTAAAAGCTAGGGTATTATATCAATTTATACCCTAAAAAGCAAATCTATTTGAATAATTTTTTAATTCTCTTAGAAAATACTAAAAAATTATATATAAATTTATTTTCAATATAAATATAACTTTTAGAAACTAATGGAGTTAAACTTGTGAATTTTAACTTAAAATCAGTTACTCAAGCCAAATGTGAATCTTTTTCACCCGGACTTGCAATTCCAAGAAAATCATAATATTTACTTCAAAACTCTTTTGATTTTAAAATTGCTGTCCATTGCACCAAATACGGTGCCATAAGATTTCTATAATTATTATTACTTGTTGAAGCTCAATAATAATAAATGCTGACATCTTTATCTTTTACAAATATTCCTCAAGCAATAGCTTTTCCTTCAAAATAAGCTAAAAGCAAATAACTTCCTTCAATATTTTCTAAAAAATGTTTGTAATATTCAAATTTATTTCCATTAAAATTATCTCTTGAAGTAGTCTCAAGCATTAAATCATAAAAAATTTTAATATTTTCATCAGTTTTTTCTACTTCTTGTACTTCAACTCATTTTTTTGTGGCTAATTTTATATTATATCTTCATTTTGGTTTCATGAATTTTAAAATTTCATCTTCTGTTTGAGTTACATCTATTAAAGCTGTATGAGGAGTTATGAATTTTTTATAATATCATTTTTTAAAATTTTTAATTTCTATATCTTTTACTCAATCAGGATTAAATGTTTCAATTTGCAAAAATAAAGCTTTTTCTTTTTTACAAAGTTCTAACATCTTTTTATCATCTATTTTTTTGTCTTCATTTAATCACAATACAAAAAGTCAGTATTTTCCTAGTCAAATACTTCTTTTTTCCACAAAAATATTATCAATTTCAATTACTTTTTCAGCTTGATTTGATTCAAGTAATAATTTTTTCCAAGAAGGAGTTTGCCAGATTGACATAAGATAGGGAATAAAGGAATAAAAGGGGAAAAGAATGGAACGATTATATTCGTTCCTCACAAAAAAATAACTCCTTATTTCCCTCTCTACTTTAGGAGAGGGGCTAGGGGTGAGGACTATTTCCTCAAATGTAAAATAGCAGCATCACTTATTTTTCTTCATCTACTTGATCTCTCAAGAAATCAAATTTGTAATAAATATGGTTCAACTACATCTTCCAAAGTAGCTTCTTCTTCTCAAATACTTGAAGAAAGTGTTCAAAGGCCAACTGGTCCTCATCCAAATTTTTCAAATAGAGTTGTTAAATATTTTTTATCTAAATAATCAAGTCCTAATTCATCAATTGATAAATCAGAAAATATTTCTTCAAAAACATTTTTTTGATTAATTTCTTTTCAAATAATATAATAATCTCTTATTACTTTTAATAGTCTGTTTGCAATTCTTGGAGTTCATCTTGATCTTGATGCAATAGCTTTAGTTAAATCATTTCCAAGAGTTATATTTAATGCATTTGAGTTATTTGAAACTATTTTTTCTAAATCATTATTTTCATAAAAATCTAGTTTTAAAACATTTCAAAATCTATCTCTTAGTGGACTTGAAAGAGAACTAAGTTTAGTTGTAGCTCAAATTAGAGTAAAATTGTTCACTGGCATTCTTACACTTTGTGCTCAAGTTCCAGCTCCAACCATAATATCTATCACAAAATCTTCCATTGCAGTATAGAGAATTTCCTCAATTTGAGGTCTTAATCTATGAATTTCATCAATAAATAAAATATCTCAAGGCTCAAGATTTGATAAAATACTCACAAGATCAGCTTGTTTTTCAATAGCAGGTCAAGAAGTAGTTTTTATGTGAGACTCCATTTCATTTGCTATAATATTTGAGATAGTTGTTTTTCAAAGTCCAGGAGGACCATAAAATAAAATATGTTCTAGACAAGTTTTTCTCATTTTTGCTGATGCAATAGAAACACTTAATTGTTTTTTTAGTAAATTTTGACCAACATAATCATTCAAAGTTTTTGGTCTAAGATTTGCTTCATTGAAGTCTAAATCTTTTTGAGAACTAGCTTCAATAATTCTTTTAGGAGTATTATCTTTTGTTGATTTTATTGCCATAAATAGAGAATAAGAGGTAAAAAGTTTTAATTTTTTTGTGTAGAGACACCGATTTATCGTGTCTTATTTTTATAAATTATTTTTTTGTAAATATGCTTCATTGAAACATCTTATTTTATTATTATCTTTTTTGTAGGGAATGAATATTTTCATTCCTAAAAATATTTTTGTAAGATAAAGTTTTTCCTTTGTCACTTTTATAACTAAAAGTAACCAAAAGTTTTGAGGGATGAAAATTAGTTCATCTCTTATTAATTTTATAATTTATATTTTGAGAGATAAAGTCCGATTTCATCCCTCAAACTCCCTGTCTTTTAGCTGACTTTTCTGGTGCTAGTTTAAAAGTATAGAATAGTTGATTTAACTTTTCTTTCCCTTAGACTTAAGGGAAGGATGCCTGAAAGGCAGGATGGGTTAATTATTATTTTTCCTTATTTTTCCCCTCTCCTCCAAAGGAGAGGGGTTAGGGGTGAGGGCAAAAAGCAGAAAGGTTAGTGGGTGAGGTTTTTAAAATTTAGAGAACTATGTAAAAAAGGGGCAAATACTAGAAAAATCTAAATCCTACAACTATCACTTCCATTAACTAAAACTTTGATATTATTAAATCATTTTTCTTTTAAATAAAGCCCGTGAAGTTTAGACATTACTCAATTTGTACAGAAAAGTAGATAATTTTTAGTTTGGTCTAAATGTTCAAATTTAGAATTTATATCATAAAAAGGAATATCTAAAATTGTATTTGAAAATGGGATAGATTGTTTTTTTTGAGATTCTTCTCTAATATCAATAATTATTTCATCTTCTTCTGGAATAGCAATTTCAGGAATTTCTCAAATTTCAGTATTATTTAAAACATCAGTTATTGAAGTTCTAACTACAGAAGTTTTTAGTATTTCAAAGAACTCTGCATTAATTTTTTCTTCACAAACTAATACTTCTTCCATTTTTCCACAAGCTGTTTGTTTATTTGAAATAGCTCAACAATACTCAGGCATAGATTTTGCAAATTTTGCTGTTCAGATGGTTTCAGCAATATTTATAATCTCTTGCTTATCATAAGTAATTAAAGGTCTTAAAATAAGTAATTCTGAGGCTTTGTCTATAATGTGTAGATTTTCCAAAGTTTGAGATGATACTTGTCATAAACTATCTCATTTTACTAAAGCATAATGTTTTTTTCTAGCTACAAATGAAGCAGCTTTTAACATATATCTTTTAAGTAAAACACTTCTTAATTTTTCAGGAGCATTTAATACAAGTAATCTGATTAAAAAATCAAAATTTACCTCATAAAATTCAGCTCTATGTCATTGAGAATAATGTGACCGAATGTAATGACTTACTTGTTTTACTCATAGAGAATGAGCAGTTCAACCTAAATTGAAAAATAAATAATCAAGTCTACAACCTCTTTTCATTGTTAAGTAAGTAGAAACTCCAGAATCAAATCATCCTGAAATCAAACTTAAAACTCTTCCTTGTGCTCAAATAGGAAATCCTCAAGCTCAAGTAATTCTTTGAGTAGGAATTAAACATTTATTTCCATCAACTTCTACTTCAATAGTAATTTCTGGATATTCTAAAGATACTTTTAGTCAAGTATTTACTTTTAAAATAGCTCATCCTACAGCTCTAGCTAATTCTGGAGATGTGAATAATTCATTTTGTTTTCTTCTTGCTGTAACTCTAAAAGTTTTATTATTTAATTTATTTGCATATTTATTAGAGAAATATGCTAAAATGTCATCTAGTGTTTCAAAATTAAAACTTTCAACTTGATAAAAATTATGTATTCAAAATATTTTTTTCAAATGATTATTTATTAAATTAGAATTTAAATCATCTTTTATAATAAGTTGAATATGGTCCCATTTAGGAGTTAAAATAAAGTTTATTTCTCTTAGTTTTAGATAATTTGAAATATTATGATTCAAAAGTTGAATAGTTTTTTTTCTAACAGCTTTAGATTTTATAATTATTTCAGGTGATAATTTTATTATATAGTTTTTCATTTTCTTATTTTATAATCATTAAAATTCAGTCTTCAATATCAATAGGAATGATATTATATTTTATATTTTGTTCTTCTAAATATTCCCAAAGTCCAACCATTTTTTCTCTAAATTTTATAACATCATCAATTATTATTATTCAATTTGGTTCAACTTTATCCCAAACAAGTCTCAAAAAATCAACACTTCTTCTTTTCATTCAGTCAATAAATACAAAATCAAAAGTTTCATCTAAAGAGGGAATTACATCAAGAGCATTTCAGTTTATTGCAGTAATTACATCACTAACTTCAGCTTGAGAAAAATTATCAACTGCTTGCAAATGAGAGTTTTGTGAAAATTCAATAGTTGTAAGCTTACCTCAAGTTTTTTGTAATTCAAGTGCAAAGTTTATTCAGCTGTATCCATTTGCTGTTCAAATTTCTAGCATATTCTTAGTTTTCCCAATTTTTATCAAATCTCTTAAAAATCTAGCATTTACAACAGTTATATTAGGTACTTCATTTTCTTCTCAATACTGCTTTAAATCACTTAAAAATTTATCTATATTCATTGTTATTTTATTTAAATATTATTTAATTAATCTCATTTTAAAAACTATTGTTTATAAGTCAAGAAAGATTTTTGCATAAAAAATTTGCTTTTTTATAATTAATCAGTTATAATACACCTGTTTTATATTTATTAATAATTAAAATTATGAAAAACACAGCAAAAAAAGCCATATTTACAACTGTTTGATTATTTTCTACTGCATCTACTGCTTTAGCAAACAAAGCTGAATCAACTTTCTGAGTTAATTCTTCAGCTGAATCTAATATGTGACTTGAAAGTGGTGATTTAAGTACAGCTATTCAAAGATATGTTAAAAATTTATTTACATTTTTATATATTATTGCAGTATTACTTGCATTATATGCTGGTTTTTTAATTTTAACTGCTGCTTGAAATGATGATAATATCAAAAAAGGTAAAAAAATTCTTACTCAAGCTGGTATTTGATTTGTAGTAATTTTCTTAGCTTCTGCTATTGTTAAATTCGTTATTGGATTACTTGCTGGATCATCTACTACTACAGGATTATTTATGTAATATTTTTATATATCCTAAATATTAGCAAAACTTTGAAAAAAGTTTTGCTTTTTTTAAAATAATGATTATGATATGCACGATTTTAAATAATCATTTAGAAAGTTTATTTATTAAAAAATTGTATATGTCAAATAACCAATTAGTTAAACAAATTCAATCAGCTTTTGTTAAAGCAGATATGCCAGAATTAAATACTTGAATGGAAGTTGAAGTAAGTCAAATTATTGTTGAATGAAACAAATCAAGAATTCAAAAATTTAAAGGTATTATTATTAAAATGGCTTGAAAAACAGCTTTAGAAAAAACAGTTACTGTTAGAAGAAAAGTTTGAGCTTTCTGAGTAGAAAAAATATTTGCTATTCATTCTCCAACTATTGAAAAAATTGAAGTAATTAGACAATTCAAAGTTAGAAGAGCTTATATTGGATATATCAGAACTTTAACTTGAAAAGCTGCTAGATTAAAAGAAATTAAATAATTTCTAAAAAACACTAAATTAAATTTAGTGTTTTTTTTGTTTAAAATATTTATTTTTTAGGTAAAAAAACTCGAAAAGTACTTCAAACTCAAATTTGGCTTTCAACTTCTATTTTTCCTCACAATTTATCTAGTAATTCTTTTACTATATAAAGTCATAATCAAGTTCATTTTGTGTTTTTATTTAGGGAAGTTCAGGCTTGTCAGAATTTTTCAAATATTTTTGTCATATCTTTTTTTTCAATTCAAATTCAGTTATCTCTGCATTCAATTATAAAATTATTTTTATCATCATTTAATATGATTTCTACATTTCATCATTCAGGAGTATATTTTATAGCATTTCATAAAATATTTGTAATAATTTTTTTTGTTGATTGTTTGCAATTTTTTGTATTTGTATTACTAGAATTTGAAATATAATTTATTGTGATATTTTTATTTTTAGCTAATCATAATAATTCATTTGTTATATTTTCAATATGATTACTTAAATCAAAAGTTTCAATTAAACATTCATTTTTTCCTGATTCAATTCTAGAAATATCTAGCATATCTGAAATTAGGGCTAAAAGTCATTTTAAACTATCACTAACTATATTTAAGTATTTTCATACATTAGTATTTATTTCTCCAAAATCTCCGTCTAAAATCATTGAAATATATCAATTAATACTTGTTAATGGAGCTCTTAATTCATGAGATGCAATATTTAAAAAATCTGTCTTTTTTTCATTTAATTCTTTTAATTTTTCAAATGAGTCATTTAATTCTTTTTCGTATTTAATAAATTGAGTAATATCAGTTGAAGTTGAAATATATTCTGTAATTTCTCATGAAATATCTAAAATTGGTATTAAATAATTTTGAAACCAATGTATTTCACCAAATTTATCCGTTTCTTGAATAACACATTGATAATAAGTTTTATTTTTATCAATTATATTATAAATATCACTTAAATCGATATTTTTTGATAAATCTCTATTTTCATAAACAGTTCAAGCTACGTTAATTAAATCACTATAATTTTTTCAAATACAATTTTTTGACCTTTCTTCTCAGAAAAAATCACTTACTTTTTGGTTTAAATATTGTACTTTTTTGTTTTTATTTATTCTTACAACATAAGATGTAAAATCAAGAGCTTTTTTGTATTCATGAAGAATTGTTGATTTGTTTAATAATTCATGATTTAATTTTTTTAATTCTTTAATTTCATCTAAATTTTTTATAACTCACACTGTTCATCCGTCTAAATATGGGATTCAAGAAATTTGTATTGGAATAATTGCATTATTTTTGTTCATTATTTCTCAAATTGTGTGAGGAATTTCTCAAGGAGAAATAGAAAGTAGACTTTTTTTATAATTTATTAAAGTTTCACTAGAAAAAATATCATTTAGAGTTTTTGTTTTTAATTCTTGTAGATTATAACCTAGAGTTTTTATTCATTTTTTATTGATATAAATAAACTCTCTATCTTTATTTAATATAAAAATACTTTCAGTCATATTATCAATAATTTTTTTGTATCACTCTAAATAATCATTTTTTTGAGCATCAATTTGTTCAACTTTATCTCAAACTTTTTTTTCAAGATTTTCATTTATTTCTGTTAATTCTTGGCTTGTTGTTGATATAAAATTACTTAAAGCATACATTATTTTATCATCGATTTTTTCTTCTTTAAAACTTATATTTTTATTTATTTCATTTTTTTCAGATAGACAAATATAAGTTGTGGTATAACTTAATAGTTCAATATTTGTTTTATTGTGATAAAATTCAGAATATGAATTAAATCATACATTTGGAGCAATTTGAGTTAAATTACTGATTTCTTGTTCAATATCTTTTCATAAAAATAATTTTCTTGCAGCACAAGAATACACAAAAATTGATTCAATAGGGAAGTTTAGAAAATATTTAAAATTATTTTTTGCCCCATTTAAAATATTTCATTTATTTCAAAATCATAGTTTTACTTTTTCTCATTCAAATATATTTCAAGTTAAAAGTAATCCTCAATTTTCAACTTTTTGCATAGCTCATCTTGCAATATTTATCCCATCTCTATTTACAATTAAAGGAAATTCAAGTCATATTCAAGGTAATTCTTTGGCTATTTCTTCTCAAAAATATTTTTTATAAATTTCAATAATATTTGTATTATCTATTTCATAAATAATATTATTTTTTGCTTTTGTTATGGTAAATTCTTTTCAAATCGGTATCCAATCAAAATTATGTCAGTTATTTACAATTAAATCATCACTTGAAAAACTTGTGATAATAATTCAATTATCAGTTATTAAATCATTATTAAAAATGTATGAAGTTTTAAATTCTAAATTGTCTCAAGCTCTACCTCATCATATCATAATATGTGGATATAATTCATAAAATCTTTTTAGAAAATACTCTATTTTTGAACTTTTTTTAAATCAATCAGCAAAAAATAACACTAATTTTGTATTATATTTTATAATATTTTTTAGTGTTTCATCAAAACTTTCTTTATTTTCTTCAATTTTATAATAAATAGAATTTATATTAGTTTTTTCAAAACAAGAAAATGAAATAACTATTGAATTTTGAGAAGATTTCCCATCAATAAACTCTCAAGCTGTTGTTACTCAATTTATTATTGGTTTGAAAATATTTTCATTTAGAGTTTTTATAATATTTTCAAGTAATGATTTATCAATAATTCAAGAAAAAACTTGGATAAATACTTCTTTATTTTCTAAAGAATTATTTTTTATAAATTCTATAAGTTCTAAATTATTTGTAAATGTATGATTAAATGTTTTCATAATCTTAAAAATTATTTTTTATTTTCAGGGCAGACACATATGTAGGGAACGAATATTTTCGTTCCTATAAAATTTACCTTTTTGTAGAGATGTTTCTTAGAAACATCTCTACAGTAAAATATTTACTGTAATTTTTTAATCAATCAAATATATTTCAGTTCAAGAAATTGGACATAAAATATATTTTTTTCAATTTTCATCATATTGAATTTGAGCTTGAATTATAGGTTTATCTTTTATAAGATTTTCTATTTCTTCAAGAGCTTGTCTTGGTGTAGTTTCAGCTTTAATTAAATACATATCAGCTCAATATTCTAGTCATTTTTCAATATTTTCTTTTGCAGAACTATTTGAAAATAAAATTATTTTTGCTTTGATGGAAGTTGCAAGTCTTTTTATTGTTTGTAATACTTCAAATCCATTCATTCCAGGCATCATAATATCTAGTAATATTGCATCTGGTCTAAAATTTATCAAATCTCATAAAGCACTAAGTCCATTAGTGTAAGTTTTTACTTCAAATCCTTCAAGTGAAAATTTTGTAGCATACATTTCTGAAATGATTTCATCATCATCAATAATGATGATTTTTTTGTTTTGTGTTGGCATAATCTAATAGTTAAATTATAAGATAATAACAATTATAACATACATTTTTTATAAAGTAAAGTTATTTGAATATTTTTTCTACATATTAAAAATTATAAATTTTATTTTTAATATTTTTTTATATAATGTTTAAAATATTTTCTAAAAAACATTTATGGATAAAGATTTAGTTATAAAAAATACTATAGATTTTGTACAAGAAACTTTAAAAAATGCTGAATGATGACATGATTGGTGGCATATTTATAGAGTTTACAATTTAAGTTTAACTATTTGAAAAGGTGAACATGCAGATATGTTTGTTGTGGCACTTTGAGCTTTACTTCATGATATTGCTGATGCAAAATTTTATAATTGAGATGAAAGTGTTTGACCAAAAATGGCTAGAGAATTTTTATTAAGTCAAAAAGTTTGAGATGAAATAATAGAACATGTAGAAAATATTATTAAAAATATTTCTTTTAAATGATGAAATTTTACTCAAAATTTTAAATCTCTTGAACTTGATATAGTGCAAGATGCTGATAGACTTGATGCAATTTGAGCAATATGAATTGCTAGAACTTTTAATTACGGGTGACACAAAGGTAGGGAATTATACAATCCTGAAATAAAACCAAATTTATCAATGACAAAAGAAGAATATAAAAATGCTAATTCTCCAACAATAAATCATTTTTATGAAAAATTACTTTTATTAAAAGATAGATTTAATACTAAAACATGAATTAAAATGGCTGAAAAAAGACATAAATTTATGGAAGTATTTTTAGATGAATTTTTTGCAGAGTGGAATTGAGAAAAATAAAAAAACTGACTAAGTCAGTTTTTTATTTTGCAGTTGCTATAAAAAATATAATTAAATCTAATTCAAAATTTTTCGAATATTTTTCTTTTTTTTCCTCCTTTTTTATTTCAAAATCTAAAATTTCTAATTCTTGAAGTCTTTCTATTATTAAAGATTTTGGAATATTGTAAATTTCATTTAAATAATTTACAAATAACTCTTTTTTTTGAAAAAAATGGTTAAAATTTCTTTTTTCATAGGTTTCATTAAAATCTTGTAACTCTTTTTCAAGTAATTTTTTTGGTAAAAGAGTTGCTTTTGCTAGCTGATAATATTTTTCTTCATCAGCATCAAAATTATCTGAAATTCTATAAAAAATTTTTGAAATATTTTTGTTTTCCAAAATATGCCATATTGCCATTACAGTATATTTTTTTATTTGGTCTGTTTCTAAAGAAAAATTAATAAAAATATTATTTTTCTCAATTTTTATAAGTTCTTTGTATGGCATTTTAGTATAAATTGCTTCTATTTTAAGCATATTAAGCAATTTTTCTACATTAATTATTTTGTTTTTAGAAAAAAAATATTTTGAATAATATCTTTTTAAAAGCTTTTCAGCTTTTAATTCAAGTTCTTCATACATTTTTATCACTCCTTGTGTTTTTATTTTATTTATTATGCAAAATAATATTAAAAAATCAAATAAAAAAGTCCTAGTGTTAGGACTTTATAATTCTAAAAATTTTTAGCCATTCTTTTCCATAAATTACAAAAACTTTTGTTCTTATAATTAATGAATAAATATTAAAAGCTAATGAAAAATAATAAAATTTTTTATCATGTTCAAAAAATGTTGCAATAATAAAATACATTGTTAAAGTTCTAAATAAAAACTGTATCATTATCCCTAAAAATTTTTCAATTATTTTATTAAATTTTTCTGTTTTGTTGTTCATTTTTACTCCTTTTTTTATACTTTGTAATTCTTCAAAGTATTCTCTTAGTCTTTTTGATGTATTATTAGTTTTTCCTGGTTTATGTTTTATACATCTGTTTTTAATGTTTATTAACTCTAATTTTTGTTTTGTGTCTTTTTCGGAATTAATACATATATCAAAAGCTTCTTCTAAATTCCAGAGATCCTCATGATTGTATGTTTTTTCTTCTAAAATACTTGTAAATAAGCCAAGTAAATTATTAAATTTATCATCTTTTGGTTCATCTTCAAACTCTAAATTATCACTAAAATCAAAGTAATTATCAAAAATAGTGATATTGTAAAATTTTAGAATTAAAATAACCTAATAGACTTAATAATTCTTGTTTAGTAAAAGTTTTTTGTCTCATTAATTTTATGAAACAATTTACCAAATCATTATGTACTTTGTGTCCATTTTTTGGAATATTTTCAAAATCAAAATTTTTTGATCCTGTTGGTGATAATTCTTTTTTAATAAGCATTTTAAAACCTCCTTGTATTTTTGTTTTTATATTATGAAAAATATTATAAAAAAGTCAAATAAAAAGTCCTAAATTAGGACTTTTACCAACTTTTTTCGGTATTATTTTCTTCTAAAATAGAATTATCAAAAAATGGATCCATCCATCTTTGTTGTAATTGTGAAAATGGATCTAAATCATTATAATCATTGTATTTTTTTCATAAATTATCTCTGTAATATTCTTGATTTTGGTTTAGATTTTTTTCGTATTCTTTTAGCTCATTTTTAATATCTTTTCAAAGTTTTTCTTCAACTTTTCAAGCTTGATTTTCTGTTCAAGAATTAGTGTTTCAACTTCAAGAATTTGAGTTTTCTTGGCTTCAAGTTCAAGTTTGGTTTTCTATTTCATTTGTGTTTCAACTTCAAGAATTTGTATTTTCTTGACTTCAAGTTCAGCTTTTATTTTCACTAGATTTATTATCTTTATTTTCTTGATTATTTTCTTCTTTTTTTTCTTCTTGTTTCTCTTCTTCTTTTTCTTCTTGGTTTTGCTTTAATTTATTTTCTACAAATTCTAAATTTTTTCTGGTTTCTTTGTCTTCTTTTATTTCTAGAGCTTTTTTATAAGCATTTACAGCATCAGTAAAATATTTTATTTTTTGAGTTTCATCATTTTCTCATAATCTATAATTTGTATTTCAGATATTGTGATATTTTTGAAAACCTAGTTTTTTATCATTAACTTGAGAATAACTCTCTAATGCTTTTTGATACATTTTTTCTTTGTAAAACACATTTCAGTTATTATAATTTCAAATGTCATTTCACACAAAATTATTTATTGCCAAAGATACAGGATAAATTCATTTTTCAAAAAAATAATTTCATATTCAAGTTAAAATTGGTTTTCAAAAACTAAATAAATTTACCAAAAAAAGCCCTAAAATAAAATAAATAATTAACTTTTTTTTCATATTTTATCATTTAAAAAATAAAGTCATAAATAACATAAAAAACTAAGAAAACTTAAAAAACTTAAATATCTTGAAATATCAAGATAATTTGCTCAAATTTCTTTTTTTAATAATTTAGTTTCAATTTTTTTAATATATTTATTTAATTCAAGCATTGAGTTTAAGTCTTTAATTTGAATAAAATCAGCTTTTAAACTAGATGAAATTTTTTCTAAATTTGCTATATTTAATTTTGAAATTACATCATTTCAATTTGAATCTTGTTGATAAACATTTCTTCAAATAAAATCACTTCAAAGTACAATTTTTCCTCAATTTTCACTTCAAACTCCAACTGTAAAATAGTTAATATTTGGTTTTTCTTTTTTTAGTTTTTCTAAAGATAAAACATCAATTTTGTCATCATTATCTCACCCGTCACTTATAAAAATTACAGCATTACTTTTATTATCTTCTAAAAATCTATCTTTTGACATTGAAATTGCACTTACAAAATCACTTCATTGTACAGTTAAATTTTTGTAATCAACTTGGTTTAAAATGCTTAAAAATAAATCAAAATCATCAGTTAAAGGAATACTTCAAATTGCTTCTCAAGCAAAAATTACAAGTCAATATTTGTTATTTGGATTTTGTTTTATAAAGTTTTTTATATTGTTTTTTACTAAATCAAGTCTTGAATAATAATAATTTTCATCACTAAAATCAGCAACATTCATCGATTTACTTACATCAAGAGTGAATATAATATTTATTCAATTTGTTGTAATTCATATAGCATTTGAGTTTATTTTTATTTTAAAAATAGATAAACTTACAAAAAATAATGCTAAAAATAAAAAAATATATTTTATATAAAAGTATTTTTTTGATTTAAGTAAAGGATAAGTTTTGTTAAAAATTAGTTGATTTTTTATTTTCTTTATAAGTAAATATCAAATAATTCAAATAAAAATCAGAAATACTCATATTGAAAAAATGTTAAGATTTGTTATTTGCATAATCAATATTTTTAAAATTTAAAAAGCAAAATATAAATAAGTTTAATCACAAGAAAAGCATAAAAATATCATAAAAAGTTGAATATAGTTTTTGTTTATTTATTGTGATTTTTTGTTTTGCTAGAATTTGTAATTTCAAAAAAATTTGCTCTAAAGTTTCTTTATCTTGTGCATAAAAAAACTCTCATTTTCAAATATTTGCAATTTCTTTTAAAGCATCTTTATTTAATGGTTTTATTTCAAACATTAATTTTTGATTTTTAATAGTTGCAGTAAAACTTGTGTCTTTTTCTCATCAAATTCAGATAGTATAGATTTTTATATTTTCTTCCACAAGATATTTTGCTGCAATATTTGGGTCAACTCAAGTATTTGCATCTCAGTCAGTGAGTAAAATTACAACTTTTTGTCTTTTTTTATATTCATCATCTTTCATTTCTTTTGGCTTTTTAAACATATTTTTAGCCATAATTAAAGCATCTCAAATTCAAGTTCAAGCAAGTCCTGGAGTTGTCTGGTCAATAGTTTCAATTGATAGATTTTTAATGTAATCTTGCACTATTTTATAATCAAAAGTCAAAGGTAAGCTTGTAAATGGTTTTCAGGCAAAAACAACAAGTCAAAGTCTATCTGTTTGCAGTTTTCAAGCAAAATTAGATATTACTTCTTTTGCTGCCTCCATACGATTTGGTTTAATATCTCAAGCTCACATTGAAATTGAAACATCATAAGCAATTACAATATCTATTCAATTTTTTTCAATTTTTTGAGTACTTGAACTTGTATTTGGATTACTTAAAATTAGGGAATATCAAAAAATACACAAAATTAAAAATAAAATATTTACATAAAATAAAATATTTTTCTTGTTTTTAGTATTTTTTAAATCTCAAAAAGTTTTTAAATAAATGAATTTTTTTTGTTTTTTATAGTAAAAATACAAAAAAAAGGGAATAAGTAACAGTAAAAAAAAGTAAGATTTATTTAAAAATTCAATTCATAATATGTTCATAATTTTTTATTAGTTTTTAATAAAAATTTGTAAAATGTTTTTCCTTATTTCCTTCCATTAGACTTAAGGGAAGGATGTCTGAAAGACAGGATGGGTTAATGTTTTTTTATTTATTATTTAAAAATCAGGCTAATTTTTCTATTAAAATTTCTTTTTGTTCTAAGGAAAAATCATTGTTTGGTGAATATCAAAAATTATAGATTTCTTTGTAAAAAGTAGTGTATTTTATTTCAGAATTTTTTAATTCAAATTCTTTTAAAGTAAGATTTTTATGGTTTATTCAGGTTTTTTTTGTAACAAAATTTAGAAAAATATTTTTTATAATCAAAAAAAATTCTTTGTTATCATATTTTGTAATATTTTTTCTCAAATTTGAAATTAAATCATCTATATTTATACTTTCTTTTTTTTCTTCTACAATATCTATTTTTGTAATTTTATTTTTTTTAAATTTTCTTATTAAAAACACTATAAAACATCATAAAATAAATAAAATAATATAAATTAAATTTATTTTATAATCAAAAATAAAATACAGTGCATTTTTTTTAATATCAAAAATATCAGTCATTTTTTAGTATTTAAAAAATATTAATTTTTATAATTTAGTATCATTTAAAAAGTTTTACTAATTCATTGTAAATATTTGAATTGTTATCTAATTTTAGGTATCAAATATTGTATTTTGATAAATAAATAGATAATTTTTTTAGTTTTTCAATTCTATTTTCTAAGAAACTAGTTATTGTGTCTTTTTTTAGAGTAGTTTGTATTCAAATATTTTCTTTTCAAAAAGCTATATTTCATCAAATAATATCTATTTGATTTTCTATGATATCAAAAATATTTATATAGATAATTTTATTGTTATTTGAAGCAATTTTTAGAAAATTATTTTCCTCAATTTCATCATTATCAGTTAATATAAAAATTAAAGAATTTTTTAAATGTCTTTTAATAATTTCTTTAAAAACTAGATTTATATCAGTATTTTGATTATTTGATGTTTGAAGATTTTCAAGGATTTGATAAATATTTTTCCATCATTTTATTGGAGGAAAGAAGTTTTTTATCTCATTATAAAACAAAAAACCTCAAATATTATCATTGTTATGAAAACAAGTATAGGCAATTGAAAAAAATACTTCTTGTAGAATTTCAATTTTTTTGTAATTTTGACTTCAAAAATCCATACTTTTTGAAATGTCTAAAAAAAAATACACATTTATATCTCTTTCTTCTTCGTATTTTTTTGTATAAAGTTCATTTTTTTTGGCTGTTGTTTTCCAATCAATATTTTTTATATTTTCTCAGAATTCATATTTTCTTATTTCTCAGAAATCCATTCAACTACCCAAAAAACTACTTTTGTAAATTCAAAATAAATTAGCTTGCAAATTTTTATTAAATTTTAATTCAAGCAATTTTATTTTTTTTAATTTTTTCATAATTTAAAAATTATTAATATTTTTTGTTAATTCCATTTTTTCCCTTCCCTTAGGCTTAAGGGAAGGTGTCCGGCAGGACGGATGGGTTAATTATTTTAAAAATTATTAAACAATATTTATTTTTGAAATAATTTTTGAAATAACTTCTTCTGGTGTTATATCATTTGCTAGAGCTTCGTAAGTAAGAACTATTCTATGAGCTAAAGCATCAATTGCAATTGCTTTTACATCTTCTGGAATTACAAAAGTTCTTCAATTTAATAATGCTATAACTTTTGAAGCATTTATTAATGCAAGTCATCATCTTGGAGAAATTCAGTATAAAATATAGTCATTTAGCTCATTTAAATCGTATTTTTTTGTATTTCTTGAAGCTTCAATAATATTATAAACATATTCAAAAATATTGTCTGAAACATAAATTTCCTCAACTACATTTTGAATAAATTCTAAATCTTTTTTATTTAAAACTGTATTAATTTCATTATTATTTTTAGAATTAAGTTTTTTATACATTTCAATTTCTTCATTTCTATGAGGATATCACACTTTTGTTTTTAATAAAAATCTATCAAGTTGAGCTTCTGGAAGTTTATAAGTTCAAGATTGTTCAACAGGATTTTGTGTAGCTAAAACTATAAAAGGTGAGTCAATTTGATATGATTTATTTCAAATAGTTATTTGTTTTTCAGCCATTGCTTCAAGTAGTGCTGATTGCACTTTTGAAGGAGCTCTATTTATCTCATCTGCTAGGATAAAATTATTAAAAATTGGTCAAAGTTTTGTTTCAAAAATTCAAGCTTTTGGATTATAAATTTCAGTTCAAATTAAATCACTTGGCAATAAATCTGGAGTAAATTGCACTCTTGAAAATCCTAAATCAAGTGTTTTTGAAAGGCTACTAATAGTTAGAGTTTTAGCTAAACCTGGCACTCATTCAAGTAAAATATGTCATTTTGTTAATAATCAAATTATCAAACTTTGAATTAAATTTTCTTGTCCAACAACTTTTTTGTGAACTTCATTTATTAAAGTATTAATTTTTTCTAAAGATTGATTTACATCATTTTGTAAGTTTTCTTGTGTCATAATTTTATGGTTAAAAAATATTATTGAAAGATATCTGAAGATTAATTCAGAAGATTTCAGAAGATAGAAAAGAGTAAAAGAATAAAAGAGTGTAGAGACACGATTTATTGTGTCCATTTAAATATCAAAAATCTAAAAATAATAATATTTTAAACAATTAAATTTTTTAGTTTTTCAATTTGTAAACTATTTAATGTTAATAATTTTAAAGTATTATTGTCAAAGCTTAAATTATAGTTTTCTTGTAGGCTTTTTTGTAGTTTTTTTCTATTTTGAATTTGTTTCTTAATAGTTTTATATGTTAGTTTATCAAGTTTTTGTTTTTTATCACTAAATGCTAAATTTTTTGTATTTGTTGCAATTATATTTGTTTTTTCTTGTGATAAATTGGTGTTTTGTATTGGAATTGAAATATTTAAAAATGAAACTAATATAATAATTTCAATAAATATTAATTTTGTTTTTTGCATAAATTAGGAATATGAATTAATAAAAGAAGGCCCTCACCCCTAGCCCCTCTCCCATAGGAGAAGGGGAAATTGAGAATAATAATAAAATAGTAAATTAATAAAAGATATAAATAGAATAAAATAAAGAAGACTGTCATTCTGATGAAAATCAGAATCAATAATTAAGTTTTACCTTTTTTAGATCCTGAATCAAGTTCAGGATGACAAAATTTTTTTTTTGAGATCATGAATCAAGTTCAGGATGACAAATTTTAATCTCTTAATCATTTTACCATTTCAAGTAAATTTTGCTTATTTATAATAAGATTTGAATATTTTAACTCTTGAATTTTTGTTGCAATTTGCTTTATAATTTCAAGATCTTGAGAATACTTTAATTCATCAATTATTTCTTTGTAACTTTTTTTTGTTGTAGAAATGTTATATTTTTTTTCTAGATAATTTTTAAAAATATTTTCAATTTTTTCTTCAAAATTTATATCTCATAATTCTGGATAGATTATATTTTTTATGCTTGAAATATCAATTTCTAAATTATTTTCTTTATTCTTTTGAGTTTTTTCTAAGGATTTTTTAGTAAAATAATAAATCAAATATCATATTAAAATAAATATTGAAATAAAAATTGAAATAAAAATTAAAACAGGTATTAAAATAATTTGTATTAAAGATTTTCAGATAGAATTATTATCTCAATTAAATGATATTTCTTTATCTATTTTATTTCAAATATTATTATTTGTAGGTTTTGAATTATTTATAAACACTTTTTCTCAAGTAATAGATACTTTTACGGTATTTGTTTTAATTTCATCAGTTCAATTAATAATTATTGCTGGTCCAATTTCATAATCTCAAGCTTTGTTTGCTTTTAGTGAATAAGTAAATGAAATTTGATTTTTTGAATTTCAATTCATATTTATAAAACTAGAAGACTGACTTTTTGCTATTACTCAAAAATTTTCAAGTCATTTAATATCTTTTAAAGAAAAATCTCAGTTTTCAGTAGTATCAATTTCTAGTTGTAATTTTATAGTATCATCAATATTATATTTTTCTTTTCAAATATCTAATTTTGCATCAATTCAAGCAAAACTCACACTATAAAGCATTATTCAAAGTGTTAAAAATATGCTTTTTATTTTTTTATTTTTTATCATATTTAATAATTTAAGAATTAAACACAATCACATTATACAAATCAATTGTTAAGAAAGTGTTAAGATTTTGTTTATTTTTTGTGAATTTAAAAAGCATAAGTTTTTGGCCTTATGCTTTTTCTTATCTAAACTCAATTTTTACTTTAGTTCCAACTCATAGTTTTGACTCAAAATTTAGCTTCCATCAAAACATTTTACATATTTTATCAACTATTGAAAGCCCTAAACCTGAACCATTTTCATAGTACATTTTTGAAATATCATCTCTGTAAAACCTGTTAAATATCTTTGAAAGTTTGTCTTTTTCTATTCAAATTCACTCATCAATCACTTCAATATAAAATTCATAAATATTTATAAAAATATTATTATTTCAATTATTATAAAAAATTGCATTACTTAAAATATTATCAAAAAGTCTATCAATATAATAAATATTACTCTCAATAGTAAAATCTTTTTGCAAATTAATATTTATTTTTATATTTTTTGAATTAGCAAGTTCTTGTATTTCACTTGTTTTATTTTGAAAATAATCTCACATACTGATTTTTTCTCTTTTAATACTTTCATTATCTCTAAGTAAAAAAGATAATTTTGAAATAATATTATTAATATTGTCAGTAGCTCATTTTATATTTTGGATTTTATTTTGCATTTTTTCATCCTTAATTTTGTCTTCTAAAAGTTCTAAACTTGATTGAATTTGCATTAATGGAGTTTTTAATTCGTGACTTGCATCTTGAATAAAATCTTTTTGTGAAGTAAAAATATTATTTATTTTATTTAAAAATGAATTTGTAGAGTCAATATATTTTCAAATTTCAGAGTTTCAATATTCATTTTTTATAAGTTGTTTTGGTTTATTTAAATCATATTTTTTTATGAAATCTGATATTTCAAATAATGGTTTCAAAATATTTGTAGATAAAAAATATGTTACAAAAAACACAAAAATTATCAAAAAAATATTTATAATCAAAACAAAATCAATATATTTATCTTTAATTTTATTTAAATCATTTATATCTTTTCAAATTACAATATTATATCACAAATAATCTCATCTATAAGCAATAATTTTATTTTCTTTATAATAACTAAGTCATATTTTATAATTTGAAATAATATTATTGTCATTGATTCATATAAAATAAAAAAATCCTGAATTTGTAATATTATCAAGTTTTAAATTAGAAAATATTGTATTGTTTGATTTATTTTCATCAATTAAATTCGTTATTACATTATATTGTAAATTTAAGTCTTTTATTGTATTTTTTATAAAATTTTCTCAAATAAGTAAGTAAAGTACATAAGCAAAAGTATTTACTATAAATATTGTAAAGCAAAAAAAAGTTATAAAAATACGGCTTTTTATTCAAAGTTTATTTTTCATTTGTTTCAAATTTAAATCATAATCATCTAACGGTTTTTATTGGGTCTTTTATTCAAGAAGTAGTGATTTTTGCTCTTAGTGAAGTCATATGGGTTCTTATTACATCAGACCAAATATCATTATTTATTCACCAAATATATTCAAGTATTTCAGTTTTTTTAATAACTTTATTTTTATTTAACATCAAATATTCTAAAATTTGGTATTCTTTAGGAGTTAGTGAAATATTTTGTCAATTTATAATAATTTCTTTTGTGTCCATATTTAGAGTAATTCACTCACTTTTTATTTCATTTATTGTTTCAATATGGGTAGTTCTTCTTAGTAAACTTCTGATTCTAAGTATTAATTCTTTTAATAAAAATGGTTTTGTGATGTAGTCATCAGCTCAAGATAAAAATCATTTTTCTTTAGTTTCTAAATCTTCTTTTGCTGTTAGAAGTATTATTGGAGTTGAGATTTTATTTAATTTAACTTCTTTTATAATATCTATTCCATTGAAATAGGGAAGCATAATATCAAAAATAAATAAATCATGATTATTTTTTAAAGCTTCTTTTAATCCACTTTTTCAGTCATTACACAAAGTTACAATAAAATTATTTTCTTCTAAATAATCTTTAATATTTTCTCAAATAATTTTATCATCTTCTACAAGTAATATTTTCATAAATAAAAAAGTTAGGGAATATTTTGATTAAAATATTATAATTCCATATTTTCCTTCCCTTAGCTTAAGGGAAGGATGCCTGAAAGGCAGGATGGGGTAATTTATTAATAGATTGCATAATTTATAATTACATATTAATTTAAAATTAAATTTTTTCAAGAAAGAAAAAATCCCAAAGCATAGCTTTGGGATTAAATTTAGACTTTAAATGTCTCTGCCTCCTTTTTTAAAATTGTAATTTTTGTTTTAATTGTAAAATATAATCAGGTTGTGTAGAAAGCAAAAATTCATAAAATCACTCGGAACAAAAAAGAGTTATTTTATTTACTAATGCTAACTACTATGCACAAACTGACAAAAATTACTCCACTTATTAGAGAAGAAATTTT